>Ga0157373_10001701_pt1 | contig 16778 bp, 19 predicted proteins | sample C65metaG_FD_113460 | JGI IMG/M metagenome (GOLD analysis project Ga0157373, IMG submission 113460) | Corn rhizosphere microbial communities from Kellogg Biological Station, Michigan, USA - C6-5 metaG | ecosystem: Host-associated > Plants > Roots > Rhizosphere > Soil | place: USA: Michigan... | reverse complement strand
GCTGTCATAGAAGTATCCCCGCGACAACTTTGGGCCTGGTGCAGGCCCGGACGCCGGGTCGAAGAACCGAGGAATTATCATGATTCGTAAACTCCCCATCGTGGCCTTGTTGATTGGTGCATTTGCTATCACAGGTCAGGCAGAAGCCCACGGCGGTGGCTGGCAGGGTCCGGCAGTGTTTGGTGCGATCGTCGGCTCGGCCATCATCGGCTCGGCATTGATCAATCAGGACCGGCCGGTCTACGTTCAACAGCCTGTTTACGCTCAACCGGCACCGGTTTACGTGCAACAACCGCCGCCACCGGTCTACTACCAGCCTGCGCCGGTCTACGTGCAACAACCGGTTTATGTGCCTGGCCCGGTCTACTACGGTCCACCACGCGGCTACTACGGCCACCCGCACTACTACGGTGGTCGCTGGTAACAGCAAGAAAAAGCCCCGCTTTTATAGCGGGGCTTTTTTATGACCGTCGGTCGGGCAACGTCTGAAAAAATCGGCTGAAGGTCGCTGTCGGGACAGTTCGAACCGTTAAAGTCGGCATGATGGACGTGACCGTTGGGGGCCAAACACAGAACGGTCATCTATTTGTCATGACGGAACCGCAATCTGAATCCGTCCGTAAACAACAGGTTGATAACAACAAGGACGACTCATGCCTACACAGAATCCGCACCGCATCGTCGGCTTGTGCACCTCCAGCAAGGTGTACAGCGCACTGACCGAACTCAAGCACCTGGAAGGCCACCGCTGCGCCAAGTTTCTTTCGCTATTGGCCGAGAATCTGGTGCACAAGGGCCTGCTCAACGAGCGCGAAGTGGTGCACATGCTCGATCAGGTTGTCGACTGAAACAGCCCTCACTGTTATCAATGACCACTATCAAAAGCGTTGATTGTCCCTGAGCGCAGCGAATCCCTAAGGTAGCTCCATAGATTGATGGAGGTACATGTCATGGCTCAGGTTCAAATCATGTCGGTGGTCGGCAGCGCGGTTCCCGCATCCCTCAGAGCGACGGGATTGCTCGCCTGCTGGTATCTGGTGCGCGACGGCGAGCCGATCAGCGGCCCGCTCACGTCCTTGCCGGCGGCGCAGGCGCTGTCGCAGAAACTCGTCAGCGCCCCGTTCCACGCTTAAGGCAACTGGACTTTCGGCTTGGTCTCGATGAACAGCGCCCAACTCGACATGAACAGCGCCGCGATCAGCGGCCCGATGACGAAACCGTTGAGGCCGAACACCGCGAGACCGCCGAGGGTCGAGATCAGGATCATGTAATCCGGCATGCGCGTGTCCTTGCCCACCAGAATCGGGCGCAGCACGTTGTCGACCAGGCCGATCACAAACACCCCGAACAGCGCCAGCACCACGCCCTGCCAGATCATCCCGCTAAGCAGGAAGTACGCCGCCACCGGCGCCCAGACGATCCCCGCGCCCACCGCCGGCAACAGCGACAGAAAGCCCATCAACACCGCCCACAGCAACGCGCTGGGGATGTCGAGAAACCAGAAAATCGCCCCGCCCAATGCGCCCTGAGTGACCGCCACCACCAGGTTGCCCTTCACGGTTGCGCGCACCACCCGGTTGAACTTCAGCTGCAAACGGCGCTTGTGAGTCTCTTCCAGTGGCACCGCGGCGCGGACTTTGCGCACCAGTTCAGCGCCGTCGCGCAGAAAGAAAAACAGCAAATACAGCATGATGCCGAAGCTGACCACGAACTCGAACGTGCCCTGGCCGAAACTGAAGGCCTGAGTGGCCAGCACCTGGCTGCCCTGCATCGACGCCTTGACGATTTTCTCGCGCAAACCGTTGAGTTCGCCCATGCCGAAACGGTCGAGCAAATGCTGAAAGTACGGTGGCAGGCTGTGCTTGAACTGCGCCAGATAGGCGCCGATATCCAATTGGCCGCTTTCGATGTTGTTGTACAACGTCGCGCCTTCCTGGACCAACAACACGCTGAGGATGATCACCGGCAAAATCGCGATGACCAGACAAATGCCCAAGGTGCAAAGCGCTGTCAGGTTGCGTCGCCAGCCGAATTTCTGCTGCAAACGGCGCTGCATCGGCGCAAACAGGATGCCGAGGATCACCGCCCAGAACACCGCGCCGTAGAACGGCAGCAGAATCCAGATGAAGGCGACCGTCACCAACAGCAGCAACACGGTGAGGGATTTGAATTGCAGGGTTTTCTCGTTCATGTCCGATCCATGTCAGTCAGGCGTCTCGCACGCCCCGAACCTTAGTCCGCCGCGGCGCGCGCGAGTGCCATCTTTGTTCATGGAGCATAGTTGCCGAACGGCAGACGCTGTCAGCGCACCGGCAACTGCACAATCTGTTCAGTGCTGAGGACATCGCCGAAAGTGTCTTCGACTTCCGCCAATGCGGCCTGGTGCAGGGAGTCCTTGTCGATGGACACGCCGTTGACCCGGGTGATGGCGCGGGTCGCCGAGGCGTCGGAGGCGACGATCACGTTGTAGCCCAGAGGCGCCGCATCACGCGCCGCGCCGGCGACGCAGGCGTGGGTCATCAGCCCGGAAATGATCAGCGTCTGGATGCCGGCCTTTTTCAGTTGCTGGTCAAGATCAGTGCTGGCGAACACGCTGACTGTGTTCTTTTGCAGCACCACATCCTTGGCCCGTGGCTGCATGTCCCTATGGAATTTGACTGTCTCGCCATCAATGGCAAACACCGCGGAACCGGCCGGTGCAACGTGCTGCACGTGATACACCGGGATCTTGTGGCTGTCGGCGAAAGTGATCAGCTCACGGGTTTTCGCCAGGGCAGCGGCGCCGTCCGGGATCGGCATCCGTCCGCTGAAATATTCATTCTGAAAATCGATCACGATCAGCGCCGACTTGCCGGCCGGCAGATGATCGACCGGCATCGCACCGGACATCGCTCGAATGGTCGGATGGTTATCAGCAATCGCTGCGGTGCTGGCCAATACACCGGAAAATGCACAAGCGGTCAGCAAACGACGGGTGAAATTTTGCATGGGGAGTTCCTGCTGCGGTTGAGTGGATCAGCCAAGGTTAAGCAGCCACTGCCACACCGAACACAGTGAAACTGGCACATGATCTGTGCCGGTTCTGCACAAATCAGCTGCACATATAAACTCCACTCACTCAAACGTAGATCCAGATCAATAAACCGCGCTTGCAACTGCCCTACCCTGCCGCGCTTTTGCGATCGATGCCGCCATGATCCCTGAACTGCCCCTCGCCGCCCCGGAACTGCTTGCCCCCGCCGGCACCCTGAAGAACATGCGCTATGCCTTCGCCTACGGCGCCGATGCAGTCTATGCCGGGCAGCCGCGCTACAGCCTGCGGGTGCGCAACAACGAGTTCGACCACGCCAACCTCGCACTCGGCATTCGCGAAGCCCAGGCTCAGGGCAAACGCTTTTACGTGGTGGTCAACATCGCCCCACACAACGCCAAGCTCAAGACCTTCCTCAAGGACCTGACACCCGTGATCGAGATGGCGCCGGATGCGCTGATCATGTCCGACCCGGGCCTGATCATGCTGGTGCGCCGGCATTTTCCGCAGATGCCGATCCATCTCTCGGTGCAGGCCAACACGGTGAACTGGGCGAGCGTCGAATTCTGGCAACAACAGGGGCTGAGCCGGATCATCCTCTCGCGGGAATTGTCGCTGGAGGAGATCGGCGAAATCCGCGAGCAAGTGCCGGGCATGGAGCTGGAAGTGTTCGTCCATGGCGCGTTGTGCATGGCCTACTCCGGGCGCTGCCTGCTGTCGGGCTATATGAACAAGCGCGACGCCAACCAGGGCACCTGCACCAATGCCTGCCGCTGGAAATACTCGGCGCAGGAGGCGACCGAAAATCAGCTCGGCGAGATCGTGCAGAGCTTCCAGCCCGAGCCGACCCTGGGCATCGGCGCGCCGACCGATCAGGTGTTCCTGCTGCAGGAAGCCAATCGCCCCGATGAGTTGATGCCCGCGTTCGAAGACGAGCACGGCACCTACATCATGAACGCCAAGGACCTGCGCGCGGTGCAACACGTCGAACGCCTGAGCCGCATGGGCGTGCATTCGCTGAAGATCGAAGGCCGCACCAAGTCGCACTTCTATTGCGCGCGCACCACGCAGGTCTATCGCCGGGCCATCGACGATGCGGTGGCCGGCCGCGCCTTCGATCGCAGCCTGATGACCGATCTCGAATCACTGGCGCAGCGTGGCTATACCGAGGGCTTCCTGCGCCGGCATGTGCATGACGAATACCAGAACTATCAGAACGGCAGCTCGGTGTCGGAGCGCCAGCAGTTCGTCGGCGAGCTGACCGGCGAACGCCGCGACCGGCTGGCCGAGGTCAAGGTGAAAAACCGCTTTGCACTGGGCGACCATCTCGAACTGATGACGCCCAAGGGCAATTTCCACTTCGATCTGCACCAGTTGCAGAACGTCAAGGGTGAAGCGATCGAAGTCGCACCGGGGGATGGGCACACGGTGTACCTGCCGATTCCGGATGCGGTGGATTTGCGCTTTGGGCTGTTGATGCGGGATGTCGCCGCTCAATCGAGCTGACGAACGTGGATAAACTGTGGCGAGCGAGCTTGCTCGCGCCCGGTTGCGAAGCGACCCCGAAACTCGCAATCAACGGATTTTCGAGAGTGCTACGCAGCCCAGCGGGAGCAAGCTCCCTCGCCACAGTCACAATGTCGGGCTTAAGTGAACAACATTACGGCACCAAGGCCGGGGTTTCACTACCTGCGATCATCTGACAACGGCGTCGGCTCATCCGCCGGCGGCATATCATCGTCCGCCGCCGGGTCTTTCCAGTCTTCCGGCCGGTCGGCATCACTCAACGGATCACGTCCCGGGCTCATGCCCGGCGGTGCATCGTGATCGGCCAGTGTCGGTTCATCCGTACCGGGCACCGGACGGGTCGGATCGGTCGGTAGCACACCACCCTGAAACAGCAAATCATTCGCCATGACACACCTCACACAGGAGGTCCGGAAAACCCGGGCCGTACAAGTTGGAGGCGTGCCTGGGTGCGGCGTGCTATCGAACGGACCAATGGCGATCAGCCTTTTGCCCCGAAGCGGTCGCGGCTGTTGGTCAGGTGCAGCCACATCGCCGCGCGCGCCGCATCCGGATCCTGACGCTTGATCGCGTTCAAGATCGCTTCATGCTCCAGATGGGCCAACTGGCCCAGCTTGCTCAAGTCCGCTGCCCCCCGCTCGACGGCATTGAGCCGCTGACGCGGAATCATTGCGCTGCCCAGGTGCTGCATGATTTCGCTGAAGCAGACGTTGCCAGTGGCCTCGGCGATCAACAGATGAAAACGTCGGTCGGCCTCGACGCAGCTGTCGTTGCTGTCCAGCAGACGCTGATAGTCATCCAGCGCCTGGCGCATGTGCAGCAATTGCTGTTCGCTGCGCCGTTGCGCGGCCAACGCGGCGGCCTGCGTCTCCAGGCCCATGCGCAATTCAAGGATGCTGCGCACGCCGAGTGCGGTATCGACATTCAGGCGCAGGCCCTGCTCGGCAGCGCGCGCGATGACGAAGGTGCCGATGCCGTGCCGCGTTTCCACCAGGCCCGAAGCCTGCAATTTGGAAATGGCTTCGCGCACCACTGTGCGGCTGACGCCATGTTCCTGAACGATGGCGTTCTCCGACGGCAGCTTGTCGCCGGGCGACAGCTGGCCGAGCAGGATGCTCTGGGTGAGCTTTTCCACCAGATCATGCGCAAGGTTGTGCGCACGTTTGCGGGCGGGGGCGTCGAGGTCTTCTTGCATGGTCGGTTCCGTTCGTCGGGACTTGCGGATCGTAGCACTGCGTGGTGGCTGACGAGTTTGATTTTACCGCTGAAACAGCCGTCAACTTGTATGACAACATTCAATAAAATCAAAAAAATCATGCCTACGGCAGATGGCGCCCCCATCACAAGCCTCACACTGAAAGCCATGCGGCAGAGTTAGCTCAGTCCGAAAAGCGCCGAAAACACGGCACACATCGATAAAAAGGCATAAAGAATCTGCTTCCAAGATGAATTTAATCGCTCCATCCCACTTGTAGGACAAAAAATTTGAGTTGTATGATGTCTATCAACAACGCAACACCCAGCCCTACCCCGCATAAAAATAATCAGTGGGAGAAAACCAAGTGAAAACCTCCGTCTCCGGGATGAACGAGGGCGTCGACTCGACACTCGCGTCCGCCATCTCGAAAGTGAAACGCCACGTCCTGCCGCTCTTCGTGATCATGTTCATCGTCAATTACATTGACCGGGTGAACATCGGCTTCGTCCGCACCCACATGGAACATGACCTGGGCATCGGCGCCGCCGCCTACGGTTTCGGCGCCGGGCTGTTCTTTATCGGTTACGCGCTGTTCGAAGTGCCTTCCAACATGCTCCTGCAGAAAGTCGGCGCGCGTATCTGGCTGACCCGCATCATGCTCACCTGGGGCCTGGTCGCCGCCGGCATGGCGTTCATCCAGACCGAGACCCACTTCTACATTTTGCGTTTTTTGCTCGGTGTGGCCGAGGCCGGGTTCTTTCCCGGGGTGATTTATTACTTCACCCGCTGGCTGCCCGGCGTCGAACGCGGCAAGGCAATTGCGATCTTCCTCAGTGGTTCAGCGGTGGCCTCGCTGATCTCCGGCCCGCTGTCCGGCCTGCTCCTGCAGATCAACGGCCTGGGCATGCACGGCTGGCAATGGATGTATTTCATCGAAGGGATGTTCTCGGTCGGGCTGTGTGTGTTCGTCTGGTTCTGGCTAGACGCCAAACCCCACGACGCGAAATGGCTGAGCCGCGCCGAGCAGGACGCGCTGGTTACGGCCATCGACGATGAACAGAAAGCCCGCGAAGCCGCGACGCCGATCCGGCCGTCGATGGGCAAACTGCTCAAGGACCGTCAGATCATTCTGTTTTGCCTGATCTACTTTTTCATCCAGCTGACCATCTACGCCGCGACCTTCTGGCTGCCGAGCATCATCAAGAAAATGGGCGAGATGAGTGATTTGCAGGTCGGGTTGTTCAATTCGATTCCATGGTTGCTGTCGATCGTCGGCATGTATGCCTTCGCCTCCTGCTCGGCCAAGTGGAAGCACCAGCAAGCCTGGGTGGCGACCGCACTGCTGATCGCGGCGGCAGGGATGTTCATGTCCACCACCGGCGGACCGATCTTCGCCTTCGTCGCGATCTGTTTTGCCGCGCTGGGCTTCAAATCCGCGTCGTCGTTGTTCTGGCCGATTCCTCAGGCCTATCTGGATGCACGGATCGCGGCGGCGGTGATTGCGCTGATCAATTCGGTGGGCAACCTCGGCGGCTTCGTCGCGCCGACCACCTTCGGCCTGCTCGAAGAACACACCGGCTCGATTCAGGGCGGCCTCTACGGTTTGGCCGCGACCTCGATCATCGCCGCAATCATCGTCTTCGCCGCGCGCACCACGCCGAAACCCGCTGCTGACCTCGCCGTGGCCGCAGCTGCGCCGAAACACGCCTGACTGACGTTTTGCTGAATGCTGACAAGGATAAAAACATGACCGCACACGACACTGCAAAAGCCCCGATCATCACCGACATGCAGGTGATTCCGGTGGCCGGCCACGACGGCATGCTGCTCAATCTGAGCGGCGCCCATGGGCCGTTTTTCACCCGCAACATCGTCATCCTCAAAGACAACGCCGGTCACACCGGCGTCGGTGAAGTGCCGGGTGGCGAGCGCATCCGCCAGACCCTGGAAGACGCCCGCAGCCTGGTGCTCGGCAGCCCGATCGGCAACTATCAGAAAATCCTCAACCAGGTGCGCCAGACCTTCGCCGAACGTGATGCCGGCGGCCGTGGCCTGCAGACGTTCGACCTGCGGATCACCATTCACGCGGTGACCGGGCTCGAAGCCGCGCTGCTCGATCTGCTCGGGCAACACCTCGACGTCCCGGTCGCGGCGCTGCTCGGCGAAGGCCAGCAGCGCGATCAAGTAAAAATGCTCGGCTATCTGTTCTACGTCGGTGACCCGCGCGAAACCAGCCTCGCCTACCGCAGCGAACCGGACGCCGACAATGATTGGTTCCGCGTGCGTCACGAGAAGGCCATGACCGCCGAAGCGGTGGTGCGCCTGGCCGAAGCGGCCCAGGCGAAATACGGCTTCAAGGACTTCAAACTCAAGGGCGGCGTGCTCAGCGGCGATGCGGAAATCGAAGCCGTCACCGCCCTCGCCGAACGCTTCCCGGATGCGCGCATCACCCTCGATCCGAACGGCGCCTGGTCACTCAAAGAAGCGATCCGCCTGTGCCGCGACCAGCATCACGTACTGGCTTACGCCGAAGACCCGTGCGGTGCGGAAAACGGTTACTCGGGACGCGAAGTCATGGCCGAATTCCGCCGCGCCACCGGACTGAAGACGGCCACCAACATGATCGCCACCGACTGGCGATAGATGGGCCACGCCATCCAGTTGCAGTCGGTGGACATCCCGTTGGCCGACCCGCACTTCTGGACCATGCAGGGTTCGGTGCGTGTCGCGCAGCTGTGCCATGAGTGGGGGCTGACCTGGGGTTCGCACTCCAACAACCACTTCGATATCTCCCTGGCGATGTTCACCCATGTCGCGGCGGCGGCGCCAGGCGACATCACCGCCATCGACACCCACTGGATCTGGCAGGACGGCCAGCGCCTGACCAAGGCACCGCTGCAAATTGTCGACGGCTGCGTGCAAGTGCCGAACAAGCCGGGGCTGGGCGTGGAACTGGACATGGATCAAGTGGCCAAGGCCCACGAACTGTACAAAGGCATGGGCCTCGGTGCGCGGGATGACAGCGTGGCGATGCAGTTTTTGATTCCGGGCTGGACGTTCGATAACAAGCGGCCGTGTCTGGTGCGCTGACACTCGTTTTGAATCCACCACCGCCCCTGTAGGAGTGAGCCTGCTCGCGATAGCGGTGTGTCATTCAACATTGATTTTGAAAGACACACCGCTATCGCGAGCAGGCTCACGCCTACAGGGGGCTCTGTATTAACCAGAGATCTGTAGCAGCCAGTATTTGAACGCCGTCATCGCCGCCGTCTCCGGCCGCGACTGCAAGCGCGTCAGCCAATAACTGCCGGTGGTGATTTCAATCGCAAACGGCTGGCGAATCACATCCGCCGCCAGTTGCCGGGCGAACATCAACGGCGGTGCCAACGCTACCCCACTGCCCTGCAGTGCGGCCTCCATCATCGCCAGCGACGAATCGAACACAATGCTCTGCGGCGGTGCCGCGTGGGTCGCCAGGCCTGCGGCGTGAAACCATTCCGGCCATTCATCGGTGCGATAGGAACGCAGCAGGCGCTGCTGCAGCAAGTCTCCCGGCGTATGCAATTGGCGGGCAATTTCCGGTACGCACAACACTGACAGTGGCGCATCGAGCAGGCGCGTTGCCTCGATGCCATGCCACGCACCCGCGCCGAAACGGATCGCGTAATCCAGGCCTTCGGCCGCAACATCGACACGATTGTTGTGGGTCGACAGCCGCAAATCTATGAGCGGATGTTTCGCCTGGAAGTCCGCCAGCCGAGGCAACAACCAGCCGACCGCGAACGTCCCCACGGCACCGACGGTCAACGTTTCGCGGTACTGCCCACCGGCCAGCCGTTCAAGCATCTGCGCAATGTGATCGAACGACGTGGTCAACACCGGCAACAGGGTTTCTCCTTCACTGGTCAGCATCAGCCCGCGAGGCAGGCGCTTGAACAGGGTGACATTGAGTTGCGCCTCGAGGCTTTTGACCTGATGGCTCACCGCCGCCTGGGTCACGCACAGCTCCACGGCAGCGCGGGTAAAGCTCAGATGCCGCGCCGAGGCTTCGAACGCGCGCAGTGCATTGAGCGGCAATTGAGGTCGAATCATGCCCAGTCCCAAATTTTTCTAATGGCTCATCCGAGTTTTCATCGTTTGTCGACGAGTGCCAGACTGCCTAAATTGTCGGCGCTGATCAGCTGCCCACCATTACAATTGCCCGCAGTCTAGCGGGATAGCACCCTCAACACTCATGGAGAGTGGTTCATCTATGTCATTCATCAATCCGACCAAAGTCATTTCCTGCAGTGCTTTCGGCCTGTTTTTCGGCGCCGCCGCGTGCATGGCCGCCACGCCCAGCGACGAGCAACTGCAAGCCCTGGTGAAAAAAGCCGTCACCCCGGTGATGCAACAGCAGAACATTCCCGGGCTCGCCGTGGCTATCACCCTTAACGGCCAGCCGCATTACTTTAACTACGGCGTTGCCGCCAAGGATACCGGGCAGAAAGTCAGCGAAAACACCCTGTTCGAAATCGGCTCGGTGAGCAAAACCTTCACCGCGACACTCGCCGGTTACGCCCAGGCCACGGGCAAACTGGACCTGTCGACCAAGGCCAGCCAGCTTTGGCCGGAACTCAAAGGCAGCGCTTTCGATAACATCAGCGTGCTGCAACTGGGTACTTACAGCGCCGGCGGCCTGCCACTGCAATTCCCGGCCGAAGCGGATTCGGCTGACAAGATGCTCGGCTATTACCAGCAGTGGAAACCGGATTACCCGGCGGGCAGCCATCGCCTGTATTCCAATCCGAGCCTTGGGCTGTTCGGCTATCTGACGGCGAAAAGCCTGGGCCAGCCGTTTGATCAGGCCATGAGCGATACCCTGCTGCCGAAACTGGGCCTCAAGCACACCTTCATCAAGGTGCCCGCTTCCGAAGCCCAGCTTTACGCCCAGGGCTACGACAAGAAAGACCAACCGGTTCGGGTCAGTCCGGGCGCACTGGATTCCGAAGCCTACGGCATCAAAACCAGTGCGGCGGATCTGCTGCGCTATGTCGAGGCCAACCTGAAACCGGCCAGCCTTGAAGCACCGCTGCAAAAAGCCATCGCCGCGACCCACACCGGTTACTACACCGTTGGCGACATGACCCAAGGTCTGGGCTGGGAGCGTTACGCCTACCCGATCAGCCTCGATAAATTGCAGAACGGCAACTCGACACCGATGGCCATGCAAGCGCACAAGGCCACATGGCTGACCCCACCCCAGCCTGAACCGGCCAATGTGCTGTACAACAAAACCGGCGCGACCGGAGGCTTCGGCGCGTATGTGGCGTTCGTGCCGTCGAAGGATCTGGGCATCGTGATTCTGGCGAACAAGAACTATCCGAATGCGGAGCGGGTGAAGATTGCCCACGAAATATTCAGTGCTCTGACTGACTGACCTAAAACCTGTGGCGAGGGAGCTTGCTCCCGCTCGGCTGCGCAGCAGTCGCAAAACCTGTACATGCGGTTAGTCAGGTGGTTCAAGGTTTTCCTGATTGGGGCTGCTGCGCAGCCCGGCGGGAGCAAGCTCCCTCGCCACAAGGGTTTATGCGGGCAAGAAAAATGGGCGACCTGCAGAGGTCGCCCATTTCGTTTCAGCGCTTAAAGCTGCGCCTGCAACCGCCACCCGATGACATCCATCAAGTCACAGCTATCACGCAACGGAATCGCCAGCACCCGGGCGAAATCCTGCAATAACAGAGCGTCGTGTCCCTTGCCCTCGTCCAGCGCGAGGCTCTCCAGCAGTTGCGTCACACAGCGCAAACGGTAAGCCGCCGTGCCATGCAGCACATCCACCGGGGCTTCACTGTCGATCAGCACACAGGGAATTTGGCAGTCGATGCCAGTAATGGGTATGTATCGCGCCATGGATGAACCTCCCTGTTCAATGTTGAGTCGCGGCTGGCGGCGGATCGAGATTGTCCAGCGCGCGATTGACCAACAACTCGCCGACCAACGCCAACTGCTGAATCGACAGGGCAAGGCTGCGCTGCGTACCACTCAATTCGCAGGCCATTTCAGTAGTGAGGACGCTTAATGAAGCGAGGGTTTCACAGGCGTGGCTCAACAGCGTGGGGGTATCGATATCGGGGAGAATGGTGAAGATATGGCTGATAGGGTCGGGGTGATGGGGGTCGCGTAAGCGGGGATTGTTAGCATCGAAAGATCCTGAATCCATGAGAGGCTCAGGAGGATTTGACGTTAGTTTTTTCATGCATGAAGTACCGTAGTGAATTGTAGAAAAAACTACCTATCTCACTTCCACATGAGGGTGGCAGCTGTACGCAGGCGTGGAAGACCAGGCTAATCCACCAAATACCCGGCGCACTCGAAAGTGCTCCTGCGCACAACCGCCAAAACGCGGCGATGTTGACATAAAGTACGTCGACATGTGCTTTTGAGTCATTGATGGATGTAACCGACTACCGGACTTCCACGTCCGGCCGCTGTTTTTTGCAGCGACCAGAGAAGACTACCTCTCCTCCCCAAGGCCCACCAGTTCACCACCGCCGCCGCGACTTGCAGGAAAATTCCGCGTGGGATGAAGGGATTTTGTGTCAGATATTTCGGCAGGCACATGCTGCAACGACTTTTGAGTACCGATTGAATTCGTTGTATCTACACTGCATCGGATCAATCTTTAGGAGGGGATGACATAATGCGTACGCAATCTTTTAACCCGATTGACCCCCTAAGGGCGTTTTGATGGAAATACTCAATTTAAGCATCAAGGATGTCGGTCGATTCTCCGATTTGACCGTTCACCTAGCACCAACCAATAAAAATTCCTCACGAGTTACCGTTATCGTGGGAAACAATGGTGCAGGAAAAACGACGATCTTAAATGCCCTTGCCACTTCATTGAGCTGGTTGGTTGCCAGAATCCGAACGGAAAAGGGTGCCGGGAATCATCTAGGAAATGATGACATTCGTAACAACGCGTCATTCGCAATGATAGCCATGGCGTTGATACACGGTTCCACCAGCCGCTCCAACATTCCTAGAGAAATTGCAGACCAAATTCTATTCGTATGGACAATTGCACGAGCCAAAAACGGAAGAAAATCGTCTGTACATAGCGATTTAAAGGATACAAGCCGACTTGCAGATCAGTTCCGAACCCAACTGACCTCCGATAACAAAGCCTCTCTACCACTAATCGCCTACTACCCGGTCGAACGCTCAGTCCTCGAAATCCCGCTGAAAATCCGCACCAAACACACCTTCGACCAACTCGACGGCTATGACAACTCGCTCAACCGAGGCGTCGATTTTCGCCGTTTCTTCGAATGGTTTCGCGAGCGCGAAGACAGTGAAAACGAGACCGGCATTTCCGACACCGCTCTGACCGAAATCTCGGAAAAGTTCGGCACCGACAGTGACGTCTGGAAAACCCTCGCCAATCTGAAAGCCTCCTCCCGCGACCGCCAGCTTACAGCCGTCCGTTCCGCCATCGCCGCGTTCATGCCCGGCTTCACCAACCTGCGCGTGCAACGCAAACCGCGCCTGCACATGGCCATCGACAAGGACGGCGTCACCCTCAACGTCGCCCAACTCTCCCACGGCGAGAAGTCGATGATGGCGCTGGTCGGTGATATCGCCCGCCGCCTGGCGATGATGAACCAGTCGCTGGACAACCCGCTGCACGGTGACGGCATTGTGCTGATCGACGAGGTCGATTTGCACCTGCACCCGAGATGGCAACGCAGCCTCATCCGTCAATTGAGCGAAACCTTCCCGAACTGCCAATTTGTCCTGACCACCCACTCGCCGCTGGTGATCAGCGACGCTAAGGATGTGTTGGTTTACGTACTCAATGACGGCGAGATCCACGAACACAACGGCTTGTACGGTCTGGATGCCAATCAGGTGTTGCTGGAAGTCATGGACACCGACATCCGTAACAGCGAAGTACAAAAACGCTTGAACGCACTGCTCGAACGCTTGCAGGACGGTGATCTGGAAACCGCACAGAAGCTATTCGCCGAATTGGCTGAAGAACTTCCAGACGGTCATATCGAACTGGCGAAAGCAGCGCTGTTGCTGCGCAAGCTGGAGCTGCGCCGTGCGTAAGATCACCAAGGGAGCCGAGCCAGACCAACTCATCAGATGGAAGCGCGCCAACACAACATTACGTTACCGGGACCTGCCCAGCGAAGAACGCGTGAGCTTGCGCACAGCCTGTATAACGGAACAGTTCAGCCTTTGCGCCTATTGCTGCCAAACCATTGCAGGCGACAACTCACATAACGAACACGTTGAGGCCCAGGATAAAGCCCCCCATCGCACATTGGAGTTCACCAACATCGTTGCCAGTTGCCAGCGCCAGAATCAATGTGGACATCATCGAGGCACGCGCCCACTAGAGCTGACGCCCTTGATGGAGGAATGCGAGTCGGAGTTGAAGTTTTATCTGTCCGGTAGAGTGACCGGCAAAACTGAACGCGCAAATTCAGCTTTGGAAATTTTGAATCTCGGGCATACCGAAGAAAGCAATCGCGGACTCATAGGGGCACGGAAACAGCTGGTTGATCAGCTGATCTTTACAGGAGGCATGCAACCCGATGATCTTGAAGATGAAGAGCTTCTGGGCATTCTCCTTGATGACATGCTGACTCCCAAGAATTTCCAGCTTGCGGCTTTTTCTCCGGTTCTGGTCAATGTCATCCGTCAGCTCCTGCCCTGATATTCAAAGTATCGTGGTCATTCCAGCGGACAAAAAAATGGCGAACGTTCAAACGTTCGCCATTTTTTATTCAGAGCCTGCCTAAATCAATCATCCGGCATTTCCGGTGGTTTGCTCGGTTTGGCGGGTTTGGTTGTTTTGGCGCCCTTCTCGCCTTTCTTGGCTGCCGGTTCGGCGGCAGCGGCGGCGGTTTCGGCCACTGTCGGAGCGCTGATGTCTTTCTCGCTCGCCGGCAGTGCATCAACGGTATCGAAGATTTTCTTCAGGTCCACGGACTTCGCGTCATCCCCCGAGGCCGAGAGTTTTGTCTCGCCATCCTTGCCGAGCAGGAACACTTTCGGGTAGGCGCCGGCCCCGAGTTTCAGCGAACGCAGCAAGGCCATGGTGTCCTGCTGGCCGAGGTCCTTGCCATCAAGCTGTCCGGCCATATTGAGGATGGTGTAGACCTTGATGTTGCGATCGGTCACACCTTTTTTGTTGGCTGGATCCTCCAGCGACTTTTTCAGCCCCACCCACACCGGGTCGACGGTGCTTTGTGCGATCACGATCAGCGGTCGGGCCCGCCCCATATCCCCGGCTATGGGCGAGTCGTTGTCAGCGGCGAACAAGGGGCCGGCAATCGCCAGCAAGAGTGTCAGGGTCAGTGACCTGATGAGCATGCGCATCTCCTTTTGATATCCACGCTCTAATGATTGCGCATCGTGGCGATTGTTCCGGGCATGCCCGGCAAATATGTTTCGCCTTGTCAGAAGCTTAGGACAGCCACGACATTGCGCAACCGCATGCGCGCAATCATGACGTCGATTTGATTACCTTTCATGAGCGCATTAGGGTGGCTGCTCTGCCAACGAAATGGAGTTCACCCGCATGCACATCGACTACCTGTGCGATCACCCGCATTTGATTGAGGAACTGGCCGAGCTCAATTTCAAGGAGTGGGGCGAGTTCCGCTCCGGCGATACCCTTGAAGCCCGCACCGAACGCATGCGCAAAGCCTGCGGCAAAGGTGCAATTCCCAGTGTGGTGGTGGCCATCGAAGACGGCAGATTGCTCGGTGGCGCACTGCTGATCGACAGCGACATGAAGATCCGTCGCGAGCTGACGCCCTGGCTGGCCGGGGTTTATGTGAAGGCCGAGGAACGTGGACGCGGGGTTGCTTCGCAACTGGTCAACCGGATTGTCGAAGAGGCCAGGGCGTTAGGCGTACAGACGTTGTATCTGTACACCGATGCGGCGCAAGCGCTGTATGCGCGGTTGGGTTGGCAGGTGGTCGAGGATCTGGTGTACGAAGACCTGCCGGTGACAGTCATGAAATTCAACATTCATAACTCCCTATAGGAGTTGCCGAAGGCTCGGGCCGCGTTCGGACGATCTTTCGATCTTGATCATAAAAACGAAGATCAAAAGATCGCAGCCTCCGGCAGCTCCTACATCAGAACGCCAGTTTGTAGCCGATCAACAGCAGCATGGTCGCCAGGCACGGACGCAGCAATTCATCGGAAATGCGCCCGGTCAGGTGGCTGCCGAGCCAGATGCCCGGCAGCGAACCCATCAACAGGAAGCCCAGCACGCCCCAATCCATGTTGCCCATGCTCGCGTGGCCGAGACCGGCGACCAGGGTCAGTGGCACGGCGTGGGCGATTTCGGTGCCGACCAGGCGCCGGGTCGGCAGCAGCGGATAGAGGATGAACAACGCGACCGTACCGAGGGCGCCGGCGCCGATCGAAGTCAGGGCGACCATGGTGCCGAGGATCAGGCCGGTGATCACCGTCATCACGTTCAGGCGCGCGCCGCTCGGGTTGTAGTTGCCACCCGCGCGTTTGTGGGCGAACTCGAGCAGGCGTTTCTTGAACAGAATCGCCAGTGCAGTGGCGAACAACACAAAGCCCAGGGCTTGCTTGATGATCGCGTTCATCGCCTCGGGCGCAGTGTGCAGGGTGCTGAGGAACCACAGGGTCATGGCGACTGCCGGCACGCTGCCGAGGGTCAGCCAGCCCGTGATGGCCCAGTCGATGTTGTTGTTCTTTTTATGAACGAGCACGCCGCTGGATTTGGTGATGGCCGCGTACAACAGGTCGGTGCCCACTGCGGTGGCCGGGTTGATGCCGAACCACAGCAGAATCGGCGTCATCAACGAACCGCCGCCGACACCGGTCATGCCGACAATAAAACCCACCACCAGCCCGGCGATGACCAGGCCGAAATTTGCCAATTCCATTAAGACGTCCAGAAAAACGACAGGAAAAATCTGGCCCGCAGCATAGCGATTTTTCATATAACCACATATATCGATGCGGTCTATCGTTATGCCTTTG
>Ga0157373_10001699_pt1 | contig 16780 bp, 20 predicted proteins | sample C65metaG_FD_113460 | JGI IMG/M metagenome (GOLD analysis project Ga0157373, IMG submission 113460) | Corn rhizosphere microbial communities from Kellogg Biological Station, Michigan, USA - C6-5 metaG | ecosystem: Host-associated > Plants > Roots > Rhizosphere > Soil | place: USA: Michigan... | reverse complement strand
TGGAAGGCCGCGACGAATAATCGCGTTACACCGAACTTGCAGGGTTGTGTCCGCCACCGTACCCTTGCCCTTTGCGAAAATCCCCACAGGTAGTTTCATGTCCCTGGAACAGAATTACACCGCTATGTTTAGGGGGGTTAAGTAGGTTCTCAGGGTCAATGAAATCAGGGACTTAGCACCCAGGAAAACCCTGATTTTCATGCTAATACACAGCTATTGGTACAGAAATTGGTACGGGATCACTGTCCCACCTACACCGAAAAAGCCCCGCATCGCTTAAAACGATGCGGGGCTTTTTTCATTTTTGAATGATGGCTTGACCGTAATCGAATGGCTGCTTTCGGCCAAAAGCAGTCATTTGACTGGTGTGTAGTTCTGCCGAGATCGCATAGGATCGATTATGAAGACGCCATTTCCGTTCCGGGCTGTAGCGGAATGCTTGCATCAGTCGTAGCCAGCGATCCTCGGCCACGAATTGGAAACCAGCGTTATTCGTGAAACAAGCTACGCTCTACCGCTATATCTCACTTCAAAGACAAGGATGGTCCTCATTATGAAGCGACTACTTCTTTTAAGTGGCCCAATGGGCAGTGGCAAAACGTCAGTCTCTGCAGCCCTACAAGAGCACTATGAGTTTTTTCCCATCAGTAGCGGTGCGTTCTTGCGTGAGCAACTGATTGCCCGGAGCGAGCCGATTGACCGTCATCACCTTCAAGAGCTGGGTGATGCTTTGGACAGAACTACCGACTTTTCTTGGCTTATTGAATCGGTAGCAAGGCCCGCACTTGACGCACGCCCTCACGCTGAAAATTGGCTACTGGATGCCGTTCGAAAACCCCAACAAGTAGAGCTGTTCAGGCGCCATTTCGCACAATCGATCAAACATGTGCACATCGTCGCCACAGAACCTGTATTGCAAAAAAGATGGGCTGAACGAGGCCCAAATCATTTAGCTGAATATTTCACAAGCGTATCGCATCCCAATGAGCAGAGCGCACGTTCACTCGCTGGTCTAGCTGACAAGATTCTGAATTCCGAAGAGTTCACCCCGATTGAAATCGCAAATCAGATACTGAAACTTTGGGAGAAGTAGCGTATGGAAACTCGGCAGATCGTTGTGATTAGTGGTAAGACCTGCAGCGGTAAGAGTGGATTGGCCAGATTGTTGGAAAAAGAATTTGGCTTCGCCGTGGTTTGCGATCGACGAGTATTCCAAGATGCTGAGTGGCGTCTTAGCATGGAACAGCCAGACATTTTAGATCGGCGACGCGAACTCGATAAAGCTGAGTATGAACAGTGGATGCTTTTGCAAACCAAGGCGTTATGCATAAATGAGCGGGGCGGCCGTCCCTTAGTTGTCGACCATCTGCACTCTCTGAATCAGGTATTAAAGTTTCGTCAGGCTTTCGGGACCAACTTGGTACATGTCCATCTATACGCGAGTGACTCGACTCTTCAGGAGCGTTATGCGAAGCGAGTTGAAGGAGACACTGATCCTTTGCCTTACGGCGAGGTCAATCTGCTCAAGGATCAAGACGAAATCAAAGCGCTCAAGAATGACGCCGACGTCCGTATTTACACTGAGCGTTCGGATTCCAATGATACGCTGGTCCGAGTTGCTGCTCGCTTGCATCTCTATACACCTCCTGAAATCAGATGTGTAGATGTGCTTATAGGTGGGCAGTACGGGAGCGAGGGGAAAGGCAACATCGTTTCATACTTGGCTCGTGAGTACGACGTAATGGTTCGCGTTGGTGGACCTAATGCGGGTCATACAGTGGCTAGTTCTGCCGGCTCCTATATTTATCATCATCTCCCCTCTGGTTCTCGTGACGTGACCGCACGCTTGCTCCTTGGCCCTGGTATGACCATTCATTTGCCAGGGCTTCTGAAAGAGATTGAAGATTGTGCTATTGGAGACGATCGGTTGTTCATCGATCCACAAGCCACCGTTATTGAAGCTGAGGACATCGGAACAGAGAAGAATGGGCATCTGGTTTCGACCATAGCATCTACCGGCAGCGGAAGTGGGGCAGCGGCTGCGCGGCGCATTTTGGACAGAGGAAAGGGAACGGTAAGGCTTGCACGCGATGTTGAGTCGCTTAGGCAATACGTCGGCACACCTGGAAATTATCATGGCTCCACTACGGATAGACTGGAGGAAGCTTACCGGAGCGGACACTCCATTTTACTGGAGGGAACACAAGGTAGCGGGCTGAGTATTTTTCATGGTCCTTACCCTCACGTGACATCCAGGGACACGAATGTTGCAGGGTGCATTGCTGAGGCTGGGATATCACCCAGCCGCATCCGCAAAATTCTTATGGTTGTTCGGCCAATGCCAATTCGCGTGGGTGATCCTGACGGCGATCAAGGGCACACATCAGGAAAGCTCAAACACCCCACAACCTTCAACGAGATTGCCAGATGCGCAGGTCTCGAAGCGCCGGCTTTAAACGCTGCTGAAAAGACCTCCACCACTAACCGCAATAGGCGAGTCGGTTGGTTCGAGTGGGACCAGTTTCGAAAAGCCTGTGCACTCAATGCCCCGACGGATATCGTCCTGACTTTCGCGGATTATCTTCAATCGACCAATAGTAAAGCACGTAGATTTGAGCAGCTCGACTCAGAAACGATCAAGTTTGTAGAAGAGTTGGAGCGTGTTTCCCAAGCCCCTGTCTCGCTGATCAATACGAGGTTTGCTCGTGATCCAGATACGAGTGATTTAAGATCGTTGATTGACCGGCGAAATTGGACCGCACGTTCGAGAAGGTGATGAAATGGACTTGGAGAAGCTGGTCGAGCTTTACCCACGGGTTTACCACATGGCGGAGCGCGGAGCTTGGGAGAATATTCGCAGTCATGGACTCATGAGTGCTAGCGCAGTCCTTGATCATCTTGAGATCAGAGGTGGCGAACGTGCACGGTTCGAGAGTCAGCATCGGGCGCAGAAGATGGACGTGAGGGCAGGTCATCCCTCAAACATCGTACTTCGTGATCAGAAACCGATGCCAGAAGGCAGGCTTTTACAGGCGCTCACAGATGGAACAACACCGCAACAGTGGTATGAGCTCATCAACGACAAAGTTTTTTTCTGGGTTGAGGAAGAACGATTACATCGTTTGCTCGGAGCTCGTGACTACCGCCATCTCGAGCACGATGTACTGACCTTAGACTCGGCGGCGTTTATTCCATCATATGCTCAAGCTATTTGGCTGTGTCATATGAACTCCGGCAACACTTGGCCTATGCCCCACCGTCGAGGTATAGATGTCTTTCGCAGAATTCCTGATTATCCTGCTATGCGCTCAGGCAAACCGGTAAAAAAAGTTGTCGAATTGGTGGTTGATTATTCTGTTCCAAACATCGCTGAGTTTGTGGTGCAAGTTCGGCGGATGCGCGGTAGCGACGTGTTAAGCGTAATTGCATAACGTGCATTTATTTAGGGGGGGGCTATGCCGCGTCGCCGTTTAGCTTCCCGTATTTTGGTCATCAGCGCCTCGCATCGACTACTACTGTTCAAGATCCATTACAATAGTGGCTTCTTGGCGGGCAGGAGCTATTGGGCTACACCAGGTGGAAAACTGCAAAGCGGTGAATCTTTCGAGGCTGCGGCAGTTCGCGAGCTACGCGAAGAAACAGGTCTCAAAGTTAAGTCCGTCGGTCATTGCGTTGCCTGCAAGGAATTCCCCTGGCAAATGCCGGACGGTGAGCATGTAGTCGCAGTAGAGCACTATTACGTAGCTCATGTGGGCAATGAGCAGTGTTCGGTTGAGGGATGGAGCGATCAGGAGCGTGAAGCTGTATCAGACGTGAGGTGGTGGTCAGAAAGTGAATTAGCTGCCTGCCAGGAAGAGATTTTTCCGCATGACCTGCTGATTTTGTTTGCCCAAGCCGATAAAAATCCTGATCACCTCTAAGGTGCTGACTGAGAGATGAATTTAGCCGAACGACTCTCAAACATCAGTTCGATACCATTGCTTGAGACTTGTACCCCCTAATGAAAAAAACGCACCGCCCCACCTTCAGGCATTAGCGTGGACCGTATACTGAAAGAGCCCACTTAATAATTCAAGTGAACGGTTTAGCCACTCACCAATGCCAACGGTGCGTCACAGATTACGGGACTGTCTCCACCAAATCCTTGCTATCAGCGTCATATTCAAATTGCGTCAGTTCGGACTTTAGGTAGTCATCATTAAGAAGTTTCATGAAGAAGTTTTGGGAGACTTTAGTATCTAGGACAATCTGCGTCTCCGCAGCATTGATCTTTATTTTTTTACTTAAGTTATGATGCTGCTTAATAAATTGAATGATCTGATCATTAACTACAGTGTCAAGAACCCGAGAATGGGAAATGGCCCTGATTACTTTTCGGGCAAATGTCACATCCCCCTGAGCAGTAATCCTATCCTCCAGTAAGGCAACATTTTCAATAATATTTCTAGCGGTAAGCGTGGCGAGTTTTACACTGGCATCAGCCTTAACCGCCTCTTTGAAACCAAAGAACTTCTCAAGAACTTTGAAGTTTGTAACAAATACATCAGTACCGTCATAAATAAAATCTACGGTGTGGCCCATCCGAATGACTTCTTGGTCAAGCTTCTCAAAGCGATCCTGTGCAATACCTGCACGGAGCAGGCTAAAGCCATTTCTGCGATAAGTGTTTGTAGGGTAGTGATGCTTGTAGATAGATAAGCTCTCAATTCCATTTCCCAACACGACCACGATGGCCTTCAAAGCAGTCACTTCATCATTCACATGGTTGAAATCCGGGATTGTGCCAGGTGTATCAAGCGTCTCCATGAAGGCATCTAGTTGGGGCGGATAATCTAAAAGGTTATAGCGGAAGATAACATCCTGGCGTAGATCAATAGCTGTAAGATCTCTTAAGGCGTAATCGCTTTCAAAGAACTCACTTAGCTCCAGCTTTACTTCCGCTGTTAACGCGCGCTGGGCATCAGCTGAAAGCTCAATTTTACGAGAAACATATGTGTTTTGCTCTTTCAAGATAAAGAACATAATGCCCACTGTATGGGGGTCATTTGCCAGATTTTTCGCGGTCAGCTGCAGTGCGTCAATGCTCATGCTTTCCTTCCAGATACGAATTTTTCGTCAATTGTGGTGAGTACAATCTTATCTAATTCGATAATCCGCTGGGTTGTAATCATTACTTTACTGACCCCGTCGACCTCCAGCTTATAAAGCCTAAATCCGAGTATTACTAAAGTTGGGTTGGCATAAAATTTGTCTGTTTTTACATAAATCTGCCCAATCACAAACAATAGAATAAATAATGCAATAATGTAGCGAGTGTTATCTAGATTAAAGCAGATCAGAGGAACAATGTAGGTCGTTAGAAAGGTAAGGTGCTCGTAGCTTAAATCTTCAACCTTTTTAGCCACGACAGGTAGACCGACATTTGAATCAATTCTATATTTGAAGCGAATGTAGCAAATTGCCACAGCACCAATGAAAACTAGCGAAATTATTGGAAGGACGTTGGTGCTGATCAGTACCCAAGTGCCGACATAACGACAGTCAGGCCCGAAGCAGATAGGGATATCAACTTTGACTACGATCATCAGAAGGAACAAAAGCCAGAGCGAAATAACGTAAAGCTCGAACTTCATCAAGGACTGGCGAAACTGCACCTGCCTCTCTTGACTTCCCATCCAATACCCGCTCCTAGCGAGTGGCACCGAACGATTCGCTGCCTCTAGTGCAGACTAGCACAATGATAGCACTGGTAGTGGTTGTCTCCGTGTCCTCACTTATATGCCGATGCCTGTAATTGGATCCGCGACGGGGACTCTTACTGTCCTCTTGGGTCGATTGCTGCCGTTCGCGACCGACAGCTTTCGGCCGACAGCGGTCGCTTGCCGATGTCCGCTTATGGCCGGTAGCGGTCGCTCGTGAGCGTCCGCTTATGGCCGAAAGCGGACGCTGGCTGGCTCCGATGATGGATTGGACGTAGCCCTCCCCCAACGCTCCGGTAGCATTGGCTATCCTGCTGAAAATTATCCGCGTTGTAGCAATTTCTAAGCAAGCAGCAATAACCGCCCACAACGGTCACTATCGGTACTATGCTTGTTCTTTTTCGAAAGGAATCGATGCTGTGTCAGACGAATATTCGTTGTCGGATGTGCTGGAAAGGATGTACCAGAATCAGCTCGGTCTAGAAGCCGCGCTGATGGAGCTAACGCTTCATGCAGAACAGCAAGGTTTTACCGAAGTCGGAAACAACGCTCGAGGTGCCTTGTGGGCGATTGGCGAGAACGCTGGACACATCAAGCAAGGATTGGCCAAGCTGAAGGGAAAGGGGGCGACCTAGATCCGAGTCGCTGTGGTTGACCCTAGACAACCCAGGACATGGATCTATCCGTCCGCCTTGGGCCATAAGGAAATTTCCAATCTGTCGAAAACCTGCAAGAAGAATTACACAGGATGTTCAGGGGAGATGATAAGTAGTAAGGGTCAACGCAATCAGGATCTTAGCGTCGACGTGAACCGCTCGTTTCACTGGAAGAGATGATAAGTGGTACGAGATTTGGTACGGGATCTCTCTGATCTGCGCTCCCCCCTAAAGCCCCGCATCGGCTGCAACCGTGTTGGGCTTTTTATAGGCTACAACAAACCCTAATACGCCGGATCAATGACGACGAGGGTCGGTTATGGACAATCTTTTTTTACAGATTTAGTAGTTTGGAACGGTTAGACTGCACCAGATTTCACAATAAATAAAACAAGCATTCGATGCTTTCTTTTTTTCTGAGCCCTTAGAATAAATTGCATATGAACGAAAAAAAACTTGCCTACGATTCTGATTCCGTACCTGGAGTTGAAAAGCTAACCTATAGACTTCGACTGTGGACTGACCCAGCAGGGAACGCCCCGCCGGTGATTATGGCTTCTGAGCGAAAAGGTTGGGATCAAAAGTCAGTCCTGAACGCTTCAGAATCTATTTACAGACAGTTCGCAAACTTAAACAAATTGAAGCTTGCTTACTCTCAAGATAGATCCTCAATCAATACTATTGCTAAATTTAGCCTTGCGGAAGTTGTTACTAAAATCAATTTTAAAATACAATCCAGCTTGGGTAATGCTGGGAGCATGACCGACATAACCGCCACGGCGGATTGGCTTGGAAAAAAAGCCATTCCAGAGTTAATTAAACTAAAATCAGCTATCAATGAATATACCAAATCGATCAAGCAACTAAATTTTGCTTATAGTGATGTCATTTTTGTTGAGCACTTCATAGGAAGAGAGGCAGCCTATGACGAGGCGAACGACGCCTTAAATTTGGAGAAGTTTTATGTGACAAGTTACAAAACAGGTTCCCGCCAAGATGTGCGCATAATTGGCGATCACAAATTAATGCTTAAGCTGTACGGAATTGACGACATTTAGTTGAAGATGCATATATCATATGGACCGACTGCGAGCCGTTGGGTCTTTTTCGCGCGAGTGCATTACGAAACTGATTGTCCGCATAGAACTTAAAGCGTTGTTAGCTAGCGGATTTTTTGTCCATCCGCTATCTGCCCTAATTTTGCACCAAGACTCATTTTATTAGCGATAAAATACGTTATCACCACTTTTGGAAAGGACGACAGCATGGCCCCGAAAAAGCCTCCACGTATTCCCACTGGGTTCGATGTTCAGTACACCTGCACCAACGATGAGTGTGAATTGGACCTGCTGGATCGCGACACCGAACTTGACGATCACACCTGGACCTGTAACACCTGTGGCGAAGCCGTGTTGATCGAAATGGACGACCGGGCAGGGAACAAGATTGACGTGCGGCGGTACCAGGCCCAATACGTAGAGAAGGGCCAAATGGTCTATCTGCATCACGACTTGGAAACCGCCTATTTCGTTAAGGGGTCTACACCCGGCATGGGGAAGAAGAACAGCGGCAAGGTGATGTTGGGATTGGCGGAATTTAGAGGGGTTTATTTCATGGCTGACGAGTACGTCAATTGCGTGCCTTGAGCCCGCATAGCGATCATCTGACCAGCGCGGGTGGCCAACTGTTGGTCACTGGTGAACGCCGTCTGACCGACGCCGAGTTCCAGCAGCCTGACCGCAGTGACGGCATCTGCGGAATGGTTCGCCAATATCGACAACCCACGCACTCGCCGCGCCGATCAAAACGACCTGGAAGATTTCTGTGGCTTCGTGGGCAACATCCGTCTTGCGCTGCAGTTTTTCACTACGCTCATTGAAGCCGGCTGAAGCCGGCATTTAATCAACGTTAGGCATCACACGAGCCTCATCAAATGAGACGACTATTCTCAAATATTGAATTCCTGTTTGCCGCCAGTGCGCTAATTGTTCTGGCGTCGGCTGCTGCTAGCCTTTGGTTTAATCAGTGGCATTGGTTTGGGCGTTCAGGAGCAATCCTTACTATTGCGGGCGTATTGCTCACCTTCCGACCGTTGGTGCGTATGGGCCTCGCCGACTGGCTTCGAAGCCAGTCCATCATTGACTGTGGCCATTTAGTACCAACAGCAGAAGAAACCGAAGCTGATCGCCAAGCAACAATTGACGGTAGTGCATCCAAACTGGGTATCACCCTGGCTATCGTTGGAACACTTATTTGGGCGTACGGAGACCTCATTGGCGGCCTTCCGCGTTGACGTCCATGCCCATGATGGATTGGGCGCAGATCTTGGCCAACACCCCAGCCTGATTGCCTAACCCTCCGAAATCTCTTCGCCTTGTAGCAATATGTAAGTAACCGGTATTCGCTGCCCGCCACGACGACTACTGGTACTACGCTTGGACCTCTTCTCTAAAAGGAGTCGGCACCATGCTCAGTAAGCATCCGATGTCGAATGGATCGGAGAGAACCTACCGCAACCTATGGGCCTTGGAGGCTGCCATGATGAAGCTGATGTTGCGAGTCAGAGGACAGGAATCATCGGAGATGGGCGCAAAATGCGCTGGGAGCAATGCAAGCAATTGACGATAACGCAGCCATATCAAAATGTAGCCCGGCCGGCTCAGGGCTATAGAGCTCAGCTGGAAATTTAGCAGGATCAGCCGTCTAGCGGCTGAATACTCAGGATCACCTCAGCCAATCACAGCAATTTTCGATGAACCTCATCATATGAGGCTTGACCGACTCACCTCCGGGCGGCCTTCATCTCCCGTTCCCGCCAGATCTTTTTTGGAAACGAAAGGGCATTTTTTTAGCGAAAAAGTCGAAAAATTCGCTTATAAATACATAAATCGTAGGTCACCGGCCAGCGCGGTGATCGTAGACTACTATGGATAGCATCTCTATGACTTTCAAATCATTCGACCCGCTTGAATTCAAAAATACCGCCGTAAATGAAGCAGCACTTGGAGCCCTAAAGCGAGAGATTGAAAACATCCTCAGTTCATACGTAGGGTGGTATGACCCTTTCTGCGAGTTAATTCAAAACTCTCTCGACGCAGTAGAAGCAAGAAATGCGCTAGAACTATCATCAGGTTCAATTGCATCATACACACCAAAAATTAATATAATTATCGACCTAGACGAAAACGCGCTAACGGTTTCTGACAATGGAATAGGTTTGGACAAAGAAAAATTTGAGCAATTCCTGGCACCAAATTTTTCTTTCAAATCAGGTAAAACAAGGGGACACAAAGGTGTCGGGGCTACATATGTGGCATATGGCTTCAACTTCATGCGTATATCAACAAAAGTACCAGACTTCGAAGCGTCAGGTAGAATTGTAAATGCCCGTACCTGGATCAAAAGCCCCACCTCCGGAGCAAATCCAAAAGTAGAACCTTTAACGACTCCAGACTCAGACCCAGATTTTCACAATTTTGACAGAGGAGTCTCAATCAATGTACGTTTCGATGATACAACTCATCCAAAAAAACTAAATTGGATAAAAACAGATACAGCGGAACAGTGGCATAAGATACTTTCAATAAAAACCGGCCTAGGCTCAGTTCACTCTGACAGCACTACTATTACGACTATAACGGTAAAGTCGAATGGCGTGACAACAACCCAAGAAACAAAGGGAACCGGTTACCTCTGGCTTCACAGCACCGCTGGCAAAAGTGCCTCAATCCGAGATATTACCGAAGAATCTGATAAAACATTTGCAAAATTCGGCGCCAACAAAAAATTAAAGGATAGATTCAGAAACCTTGATTTTATGTATGATACGTGGACAGCATCCGAACTTGGTGACCTTCTTAAGGGGAGATTGGACGAAGAAGAACTGAATGTATTAACCACTTACTCTCCATCTGTTTCAGTTGAATTTGGGTCAACCGCAAAAATATGGCAGCAATTTAATGACTCATTAGGTCTCCGAAGTGGATACAAAGTCCTCAACACAGGAATTCAGTTAGCTGCCAACAACATGCCGCAGGGCGAAACCCTCATAGTTCCTCTTAAGCGTTATACCGGACGACAAAACCAAGTACATTTTTTAATCCACTTCGATAACTACACACCTGACCTAGGGCGTAAAGGTTTTCACAGGGAGTTATCTGATTTCGCCAAAAGTGTAAGTCAGAAACTAATGGAAAACCACCTATCTAAATACTACAAACAAATGAAGGCCAATACCGGCGTATCGCCCGATTTAGTTAGAGGAATGAAAATTAACGACTGGAAAAAAGATATGCTTGGGCATGAAGCAGCGAAACCGCTGGAACTTACGAACAAGCATTTTTTCTTACCAGTTGAGCGAGTATCCATAACATCCAACCCTACTCGCGAGCAAGATGTAATCGCATTGTTTCACCAACTAATCGCAGGCGGCGTTATTCGCGGCTTACGCATCATGTCAACTAATGAGCGCTTCACTTATGACGGCTTATTCAAAATAGGCTTCGATCTAAAGAAAGAACTTTACGTTTACGATGAAGAAAAAAATCCACTCGGAGTCCCCCTAGAGACAGTAGAAGGCCTCTTTGGAATGATTACCGACCCAATGATTCTTGAGTATAAATTTAGTCTCGACGGACTCATTGAAGACTTTGAAAGCAACGACAAAAATATAAAAGATGTAGACCTATGTATCGCATGGGAAACCGGCGATCTTTACCTGGAAAAATATGGAATAACGTCATTGCTGATTTCAGATAACGCATCTCAGCGCGAATATCATGGTGTTACACACGTTTTACACGACCTGGAAACTGGCGCAAGACATTGCGATTTAATCATCCTTGAAGAACTTATCAAACACTTGAACGATCGCGACGCATCAGAAGAATATCAAATAGAAAAATACGAATAGGCAATCAAACAAAACATACGAGCGGTATTCTATACAATACCGCTTATACCCTGCCACCAGGCAAAAGACCACAATAAAACACAGACCCATCGGCGATGACCTACAATCTGATAGGGTACGTACTCCAGCTCAACGACACGTTTCTACACGCTAATAACCAGCCCAGCGCCCGAAGACCTGAAAACACTCAGGAGGAGAAAATGGAATTAAATTTTGACGTATTCGCTAAAATAGTGGCACCAATAATAACGGCAGCTGCGGGTCTATTAATAAAAACTTACCTCGAAGCCAAACCAAAATTAATCACCTTCCTCATCCACACCTCAACGATAACCCTGCCTATTGAAAACAGAACAAATGTCAATAGTCATAGCATCGTCGTCCGAAACGCAGGAAAAAAAACTGCGCACAATGTCCGGATTGGACACTACACGCTACCCGCATTTCAAATATTTCCACAACTTACACATGAGACAATAAATGGCTCTAATGGCTCAGCCGAATTAGTTATCCCTACGCTAGTCCCCGGAGAACAGATAACCTTATCTTATTTATACTTCCCGCCCACAACATTCAATCAAATAAACGCTTACTGCAAGTCTGATGAAATGGCAGCAAAGTATCTTAATGTCATCCCCACAAGCCAACCTAACAAACTCCAAGTCTCGATCGTTTGGCTATTAATGTTCATCGGCACATCAACCCTACTTTACTGGGCACTTCACTTTTTATTACTATGGGTAAAAGCAGCAAGCTAACCTTCAGATAATTCACGAGTGAGCCATGATAAAACTACTAACATTCACAGTCTACTCTACCGTCGTTGTAGGTGCATTTTTCAGTGGCGTATATTCACAACATTTTCTTAAAATCCCTACTGAACCGACAAACCTTGCTGATACGACATCAGCAATCGCCGCTCTTGCTGGCCTAATCATTGCGGCGATAACAATTACAAATTGGAAAAAAACCAAAATACAGGAGGATTCTTACCAATTAATAAAAAACTATATCTCAGAACTAGTATTAATAGAAACCACCATTACTGAGATTTTCATTGAGGTTAGATCCATAACTCCGCTTGCAGGCAACGCCGTACCTTCTCAAGCGTTCGTGACTGACACACTCCAAAACGTTGATCAACTTCGAAAAAAGTTATCCAAACTCTACCGACAGATCTATCAGACAAAAAATGAACTTTCATTCTGGGGAACCAAACTCACCCAAAGGCCCGAATCAACCCACAAAAAACTCATGGACGAACTCTATAACTTTCAGATTGTATCAGACGTCATCAGAAACAATCTTGAAAGCTTCTTCTCCAACAGCTTGTGCACAATAACCCAAATAACAACTGAATACGAAAAATTTGAATGCTATTACAAAAAGATAAGCATTATATTACTTGAGCGCAAAGCAACCAAAATATCCAACATGTTTATAACTTCCCATTAATACTGCCATTTAGACCTTTTGAGCGTTCTGGTACGATTCTTCTTTTGCAATTCCAGACGAAACCAACAAATCCATTACTGTCATGTGCAATTTACAATCCAGAGTTGGTCTAGCTTTGTTGTGAAGCGTTGACTAATCATTTCGCGGCGCATTGCCCAATCTGGACTGATTGGCATGGCGGCAGATCGAAGCGTTCCCCTCCCCCATTTCACGTTGATCATATCCATCACTGCCATCAGTTTTGTCGCCTCGATTGGCTGGGTGATAGCGAACAGATCCTCAGTGCATTCACCAGGCTGGCAAAGATTGACGAGCATCACCTCTGCCTTGCTGTATTTGAATCCCGGTCGAAATACGCGATCGACAGCGTTCACCGCCGTTTTGGTGAGCAAGCGCACATCATCGGTAGGATAGGGCAACTCAACCAGCACACTAGTCGCGTACTTGGCTTCTTCAGGATTGAACATGCCCGTGCGGATGCTGACGCGGATCTTCTTGCAAAGTGAATTCTGGGCACGCAGCTTTTCCGACGCGCGCATCATGTAAGTCGCGACGGCCTCTTTGATCGGAGCCAGTTCCGTGATGCGTTTGCCAAACATTCGGCTGCAGCAGATCTCTTGCTTGGGCGGTTCCGGTTCGTCGAGTTCCAGGCATGCGGTACCGGCTAACTCCCGGGCGGTTTTTTCGATCACCACGCTGAAGTTTTTCCGCAACGTCCATGGGTCAGCTTTGGCCAGATCCATCGCGGTTTTGATGCCCATACCGTCTAGGTGCAGTTTCATGCGTCGCCCTACTCCCCACACTTCCGCCACGTCCGTGTTGCGCAGCACCCAGTCCCGTTTGACCGGATCACAGATGTTCACGACACCACCCGTTTGCGCCTGCAGTCGTTTGGCGGTGTGGTTGGCGAGCTTGGCCAGGGTTTTGGTGTAAGCGATGCCGACGCCGACAGGGATGCCGGTGCAGCGCAGCACTTGGCTGCGGATCTTCCGCCCGAGGCCGTCGACGTCGTTGATGCCAGTGAGGTCGGCGAAAGCTTCGTCGATGCTGTAGACCTCCACGGCCGGGACCATTGATTCGATCAAGGTCATGACACGTTCGCTCATGTCGCCGTACAGCGCGTAGTTCGAGGAGAACGGGACGATGCCGTGTTGCTTGAGTTTGTGTTTGATCTGGAAGTACGGCTCGCCCATCTTCACGAACGGCTTAGCGTCATAGCTGCGGGCGATGACGCAGCCGTCGTTGTTCGAGAGCACGACGATAGGCACCTTGGCCAAGTCCGGGCGAAACACGCGTTCGCAACTGGCGTAGAAGCTGTTGCAGTCGATCAGTCCGAATACTGGGGGAACTTTAGACATGGCTGCGCACGCTGCTGGTGACTACGCCCCAGATCGATAGCTCATCGCCCTCAAGCACGTAACGCGGTGGGTATTTTGGATTCTCGGACAGCAGGATAACTTCTTTGCCTCGAAGGCAGAGGCGTTTGCAGACCGGGTCATTGTTGAGAAGGGCAATGACGATGTGGCCGTGAGCTGGCTCAATTGAGCGATCGACAATGGCGAGGTCGCCCTCGTAGATCCCTGCTCCCTGCATGCTTTCGCCGGTAAGCGACACCAGGTAAACGTGCGGGGCGCGGATGTTCAGCACTTCATCTAGGGAGATCGGTGCCTCTATGTGATCCGCTGCCGGAGACGGGAATCCGGCCGGGACGCGGAACAGGCAAAGCGGCAGCTTTGTGCCGCCTTGGGCGATGGAACCTAAAATTGAGTAACTCATGACGCACGACTTCCAATACTGTACGAATATACAGTTAACTTTCTGAACGTCTTGCGGTCAATTTTTGTAGGAAATATCAGATAGGCGGGCAGGCAATGTGCGGACGACGTTCGCAGTACAGCGGCATTCACGACTTCGTTGCCGCCTTGAGCATGCCGAATGCGCTCGTCAACCATATCGGGGATCTGCCGCTCGAACGCTACAACGCTGCCCCCACCACATAGCTTGCGCTCTTTCACCAGGAGGAAGGATTTCTGCATGCGGACATGGTGCGCTGGGGCTGGCGGCCGCATTGGGCGAAAGATCGTGCAGCCCCAATCAATGCTCGTGTTGAGAAGGTCGCACACCGCCCGTTCTTTCGTGCCATCTGGCCGCATCGAGCTATTGTTGCGATCAACAACTGGTTCGAATGGGTGGATGAAGGCGGATCAAAAAAGCAGCCGTATCTGATTCGTCGTCGGGACGGTGCACCCATTCTGTGCGCTGCAATTGGACGATACCCAAACGCTGGACGAGAACCCAACGAGCATGACGGCTTCGTGATCATCACCGCCGACATTGCCGGAGGGATGGTGGACATCCATGACCGGCGTCCGGTAGTGCTTTCGCCAAAGCTAGCGCGTGAATGGCTGGATCCAGCAACACCCCAAGAACGCGCCGAAGGGATGGTGCTGCATCAGGGCGAACCGACAGACGTATTTGAGTGGTTCAGGGTGAATCGAGCAATTGGCAATGTCCGCAACCAAGGGGCGGCGCTGATCGCTCCGGCCGACCCAATACCGGGCTAATCTGCTCTTTGCACGTCGAGGGCTTAGGACATAATTTACAACTTTCGTGTAATTAACAGATTAACTGGTTTAGACCCTATGAACTGCTCCGAAGCCAGCAATAACAAGTACTTCACCTCCTCACACTAGGAAAAAAGCCACGCGTCAATTACATATGTATGTACGTAACTTCCACTTTCCGTGTAATAGACAGCTGTAGGACAAATTCCGATCGTGTTCAGCTCAATCCTATACACCCCAACGCCTAATCCCCACCTGCGATATACACCCATTGCCCTAATCCCCGACCAACATATACACCCATAGCCCTAGTACCCAAAAGGACGTGTGGACTCATACACATTCAGCCCTCCGACAACTTTCCGGATACGGCTCTGGGCTTCAGGCGTAATTAATTTCGATCAACCATTGACGAATACTGCAATAAACAACTAGTTTAAAAACCAGATCCACCTACTCCCTTTCCGCTACCGCGCCAATAAGCGCGGCATGTTTTTTTGCGAGAATAAAAAATGAATGTGCTGATTCTTCTGATGGCGACTGTCGAGTTTCTTATCAAACTCACCGAGCTGTTGCAGCTGTGGGGCATCGGATGTCCCGGGTTCGCGCCATGGTGATCAGAACAATCCACCCAACGCTGCTGGTTCCCAATTCATGATCACCAGCTCGCCGCTGACTTCTGCCTTCCCCTGCCGCTGGTTGGTCGTGGTGTAGCGAATGTCCACGGTGTCGAAGTGAAAGCCTTCGAACACGCGGCGGATGTCGGGATGATCGTTGATGCTGACCATCACCTTGCCTTTGCATCGGCGCATGAAATCGGCCATCCGTTCGTAGTTTTCGAACGGGAAATCGACGCCGTAGCCAGCGGTCTGCCAGTAAGGCGGATCCATGTAATGGAAAGTGTGAGCACGGTCGTATCGTTCCGCGCATTCAAGCCAAGGGAGGTTTTCGATGTAGGTGCCGGACAGGCGCTGCCACGCGGCGGAGAGATTCTCTTCGATGCGTAGCAGGTTGATGGCCGGTGCGGTGGTCGCCGTACCGAACGTCTGACCCGAGACCTTGCCAGCGAAGGCATGGTGCTGCAGGTAGAAGAATCGGGCGGCGCGCTGGATGTCGGTGAGTGTTTCGGGGCGGGTCATCTTCTGCCATTCGAACACCTGACGAGAACTGAGCGCCCATTTGAATTGGCGCACAAATTCTTCGAGGTGGTTCTGCACGACGCGGTAAAGCGTGACCAGGTCGCCATTGATGTCGTTGAGGACTTCGACCGGCGATGGCTGGGGCTTCATGAAGTAGAGCGCGGCACCGCCGGCAAAGACTTCAACGTAGCATTCATGTGGCGGAAAAAGCGGAATGAGGCGGTCGGCCAGACGGCGTTTGCCGCCCATCCAAGGGATGATGGGTGTAGACATAAAAAGCAAGACCTTTACTGTATGGATAAACAGGTGCTAGGCTCGCCGCGCTTTGTGCACGGAGCAAGAGCCTTGGCTGGAC
>Ga0157373_10001695_pt1 | contig 16810 bp, 13 predicted proteins | sample C65metaG_FD_113460 | JGI IMG/M metagenome (GOLD analysis project Ga0157373, IMG submission 113460) | Corn rhizosphere microbial communities from Kellogg Biological Station, Michigan, USA - C6-5 metaG | ecosystem: Host-associated > Plants > Roots > Rhizosphere > Soil | place: USA: Michigan... | reverse complement strand
GCAATCGCCCGCGAAGCGGGAGCGTTGCTGATGGAGCACTTCGACCGGCACATCAAAATCGAATACAAGGGCGACGCCGACCTGGTCACGATGGCAGACCGGAAATCGGAGCCGTTGATTCGTGAACGCATTCGGGCGCTCTGGCCAACGCACGACGTACTCGGCGAAGAAGAAGGCTTGCGCGATACCGGCAGCGATTATCGCTGGTACGTCGATCCCCTCGACGGCACCACCAATTTCGCGCACGGCTTCCCCGTTTTCTGCGTTTCGATGGCCTTATGCCATGTTGACCAGATGATCGCCGGCGTATGTTTCGATCCTACGCGCAACGAGCTTTTTGCGGCCGAGCACGGAGGCGGAGCCTTCTTGAATGATGCCGCGATCCACGTTTCGAAAACGGTCAATCTGAAAGAGTCGCTGGTCGCCACCGGCTTTCCCAGCCACAAGCGTCACAAAAACCCGAACATCCACTTTTATCATCAGATTACGTTGCGTACCCACGGCGTGCGCCGCGCGGGATCGGCTGCCCTTGACTTGTGCTACGTTGCGGCAGGACGCCTCGATGGCTTCTGGGAGTTCAACCTAAATCCCTGGGATACGGCTGCGGGTGTGCTGATCGTCAAAGAAGCCGGGGGCCGCATCACAAATTTTGCCGGAGGTCCGTTCGAGCTGAACAGCCGTGAGACCCTCGCTTCCAACGGACTTATCCACGATGTACTGGTGCACGAATTCGCTGAAATTTTTGCCGGACGCGGCCTGGAGCCGCTGCCCGATCCGAGGGAGTATGCGGAAAAACGTTAGGCGTTATGCTTCAGTCGTTGCAACCAGCCTGTTCACGCTGGTTTCGGCCTCCGCGCTGCAACCGCCGGATGCCGCTTACGTCAAAGATTTCGACAAATGGAAAGCCGAACTCGTCGATGATCTCAAGCAGAACTGGTTGCCACTCGCAGGGCTCTTCTGGTTGAAGCCGGGCGATAATGTTTTCGGTAGCGACAGCAACAATCCAATCGTGCTCCCATCTGGTCCGGCAAAAGCTGGCCGGTTCATTCGCCAGGGTGATGATGTCACAGTTGAGTTCGAACCCGCCGTAGAAGCCAAGGTTGATGGTAAGGTTCAAAAAAGCGCAAAGCTGCAGGCCGATGTAACTGGCAAAGCCACTCTGATTGAACTCGGAAATCTGACCCTGCGCGTAATTAAACGCGGCGAACGTCTGGGCATCCGCGTGAAAGATCTCAACAGTCCGGCCGTGCGCAACTATGCCGGCCCCATCTTCTTTCCTCTTGATATGACCTACCGCGTGACCGGAACATTCTCACCATCAGACGGCAAACGCACGGTAGATGTGCCCAATGTGCTCGGCGACGTCACGCCCGTTCCGATAACCGGGGAAGTTCATTTCAGACTCAATGGCCAGGACCTCACTCTCACTGCTCTCGGCGGCGATCCCGCCAAAGGCCTGAGCTTCGTGATCGGTGACCTCACCGGCAAGACGGACACTTATCCCGGCGGCCGGTTCCTCGATACCGATGCGGTTGTGGACGGCAGGGTCGTTGTCGATTTCAATCGCGCCTACAGTCCGCCGTGCGCGGTCACGCCCTACGCAACCTGCCCCCTCGCACCAAAAGAAAACCGATTGCCGGTTGCGATTGCGGCGGGCGAGAAATACGACCGTCAGCACGCCCATATTAATTGAACGGCCTTCGAGCGCCGAGCGTGCCGAAGTACTCCCGCAACTTGACTGGGCCAACCCAGTTTGACGATTTTTCTCGTCGTTTTTCTCGGCGCACTCTGCGATCTCGGCGGTTAACCGGTGTTCGCGGGATAAAGGGTTGGCGGCGTAAAATAGTGTCCTGAGGGACTCGTGCTTGAAGCTTTGCTGAACAAAAAAGTCGAGAAGCGGCCGCAGACGGTAAGGCTGCAAGGCCGGATTCTTTTCCTCACAGAAGATCCCGAGCTCATAAAACGGCAACTCGCCGGCGAAGACCTGCCTTGGGACACCAAGAATCCGCAGAACAATCCCAAGCTGCGCGACGATATTTCGACAGACGAGATTACGCCAGCTCACATCTGTTTTTTCTTCGACGAGACCTTAGGCGAATTTCCCTACACCGGCCTGAAAGCCGGCAGCGAGGTCCCGATTCAGCGCGGAGACGTAAAGCGCGGAGGATTTGTCGCAGCCGTGAGCGGCAAGCGACGCGGTAAAGGATCGAGCCGCGAACAGTCTCCTTACGCGGAGCTATGCGCCGGAATAAAGCTGGTGATCGCCGAAAATATCGAGCGCATTTACAAGCAGAATTGCCAGAACCTCGGCGTGCTGACTTCGACAGACTTTTCTCTCGTTGACAAAATTCGTTCGGGCGCCGAAATTCCTCTGAACGTATTCACGGCTGGCGAAGACGAAATCACACGTCAGATCATCGAGTACGGAGGCTTGTTTCAATTCAACGTGGCGCGCATGCAGGGCAAGGTTTCGCTGCCTGCGATCGAGACCAAGCCCCGCCCGATGACACTAGCCGAAAAGATTTTCGCCAGACACATGATTGTTGAGGAAAAAGTTGGCGTCCTTGCCATCAAGCCCGGCGATTCCGGCTTCGCCCGCACCGACCTGCGCTTCAGCCACGAATACGTCACCCCGATGGCTGCAATCTTCTTCGATCAACTCGTCGGCAAGGACGCGCCGGTCAACGATCCCGGCTCGGTTCTCTTCTTCCGCGACCACCTTACGTTTCTCGACGAGGTTCTTTCCGAGCAGAAACGCAAGATGGGCCTGCTCGATCTCGCGACCCAGCTCAAGTTGAAACAGGGAGAATTTGCCAAACGAAAAGACATTCGTCTTCACGGAGAACTCACCGATCGCAAAGGCGCGGAGGGCATCTGCCACTCGGTTGTGCTCGAGAGTTATGCCCTTCCGGGGCAGCTCGTCGTTGGGTCCGATTCGCACACGCCACATTCCGGCGCGATTGGCTGCGTTGCTTTCGGCATCGGCACCACCGACGTCTTTAATTCCTGGATCACCAAGGATGTTCGGGTTCGCGTGCCGGAGTCGGTCAAGGTTGTGATCCGCGGCAGGAAACATGCGAACGTCACCGCGAAGGATTTAATCCTCAAAATTCTCAGCCTGGATTATGTTCGCAGCGGTAAGGCCCTGGCCAAAGTGATCGAATACTCCGGCGAAGCCATCGAAGAACTCAGCGTGGATGAGCGCGCCACCATGACCAACATGGCCGCCGAGATCGGCGGGTTTACCGGAATCGTGGCGCCGGATTCGAAAGCCGTCGAATTCCTGACGCAGCGCCGCGGGATGGCCAGAGCGGAAGCCGAGCGCATGATCGAAGGCCTGCATAGTGATCCGGATGCCGAGTACACCCAAGTCATCGAACTGGAAGCCTCACACATCACTCCAATGATCGCCACCCCGGGCGATCCCGGCAACGGCAAATTCATTCGCGACATGAACACGCCAGTTCCAATCGAGCTCGCCTACGGAGGCACTTGTACCGCCGGGAAGAATGAGGACATGGACATGTACGCACGCGTTCTCCAGGACGCGTTACGCAACGGCAAACGTGTCGCGGATTCCGTTCAGTTCTATATTCAATTCGGCTCTCAGGAGACCCGCGAATACTGCATGCGCAAGGGATACCTCGATATCTTCCAGCGCGCGGGAGCTCACGTCATTGAGCCCAGCTGCGGCGCCTGCATTAACGCCGGCCCGGGTGTTTCGACGCGGCCAGAACAGGTCGTAATCAGCGCACAAAACCGCAACTTCCCCGGACGCAGCGGCCCAGGCCTAATGTACCTGGCCAGCCCGCTCACGGTGGCCGCCAGCGCCGTCGCCGGTTACATTGTCGAGTACGAGCCAAGCGGGCAGCGCGAATTGGCAACGGTATAGATTATTTTGATCGACCACAGCTAGCCGAAGGAGTAACCGTGATCGCGAGAGTGTGGCACGGATATGCAAAGCCGGAACACGCTGATTCCTACGAAGCCTTGCTGAAGCCTGAACCTCTGCCTGGCCTGAGCAAAATCGATGGCTACCGAGGTAGTTATCTGCTAAGACGAAATTTGGGAGCGGAGGTTGAGTTCATCACAATCTTGTTTTGGGATTCGCTTGACGCAATTCGGGCAGTTGCGGGTGCTGATTATGAAATGGCTGTCGTTCCTGAAGAGCGGAGGCGATATCTGAGCCGTTACGATCTTAAAGCCGCACATTTTGACGTTGCCGCAATGAGCGGATTAGAACTTCAGAAAGTTTGATTCGTGCCAGCGCCGGTAGCTGTACCCGGCTCCTCAATTCTTGCTAGAATTAACGTTTCCGTACAGCCACAGCACTAATTCAGGAGAATCATACTCATGGCCTACGTCATAGCAGAGCCGTGCATCGGTACTAAAGACCACGCTTGCGTGGACGCCTGCCCGGTGGACTGTATCCACCCCAAAAAGGACGACGCGAAGTTCGCCACCGAAGAAATGCTCTACATCGATCCCGTAGAGTGCATCGATTGCGGCGCCTGCGTTCCCGTCTGCCCAGTTTCGGCGATTTTCGCTCTCGATGATCTGCCGGAGAAGTGGAAGAGTTACGCCGAGCGCAACGCAAAGTATTTCGGACGATAGCCGTCCAGCATCCACCAGAAAACCTGATACTTCAGGATTGTCATTCCGAACGGCTTTAGGGTTAAGGAATCTGCAGTCGAAGAGCGATTGCAGATTCCTCCGACTTCAAGGTCCTCGGAATGACATATTCTTTGTGGGAATTGCCGCTGACGTGCTTGAGGCGGAGACACTACAATCAGCAATATCCATGCCGCTGAAGGAATCAGAAGCGATCGTTCTACGCACTTATCCGTTCCGCGAATCCGATTTGTTGGTAACCCTTTTCACCAGATTGGAAGGCAAAGTCCGCGGGGTCGCACGCGCCGCCAAAAAATCCCGCCGCCGGTTTGGTGGCGCGCTCGAACCGCTTACCCACGTGAAGTTGACCTATGAAGACCGCGAGCGTAACGAACTGGTGCGACTGGATGCTTGCGAGGTCCTGCATTCACCATTGACCTCCGAGGTGAGCTACCAGCGCGCCATCGCCCTGGGCCACCTTGCAGAGTTGCTGGACGAGTTGCTCCCCGATCGGGAAGCCAACGATACGGTGTTCCGCCTGACCACCTCCGTGCTCGCCCAGCTACGCGGCGATTCGCTGCTTTTGCCGGTCACCTACTTTGAGATCTGGATGACGCGTCTCATGGGCTATTTGCCCGATCTCTCCCAATGTCTGGCCTGCGGCCTTACCCTGAATGGCAGCCGCGCGTTTTTTCACGCCCTCGCGGACGGCCTGATGTGCCCCGAGCACAAACGCCTCGCCTCATCGGAGATTTCGCCCGAGTCGCGCAAACTCGCGGCGCACATGTTGCGTGCACCCCTGTCCGCCTGCTCTTTCCCGGATTCAACGAAGTCCGCCGCTGACCTTCGAAAATTCCTGATGCAGACCCTGGAACGAAATATCGACAAAAAGCTGGTTACACGGGTGATGTTGGAAAAAATCACCGCGTAAAGAGAATTGTGCCATTTCAGCCGGACCGGCGATTAGAATCCTTTCGCAATTTTCGTACTTATCAAAGATATGTCCTCCTATTCAATTTTCGTAACCGGAGGCACTGGTTACATCGGCCGGCCTCTGCTTCATGCCTTGGTTGAACGCGAACACCACGTGCGCGCTCTGGTGCGTCGCGGCAGCGAAGGCAAACTTCCCGCCGGCTGTGAGCCAATCGCCGGCAATGCGCTGGACGCCACGTCTTATGCCGATCATATTGTGCCGTGCCACACCTTCGTCCAACTCGTGGGCGTGGCACATCCGAGCCCAGCAAAAACTGCGGAATTTCAGTCCATCGACCGGGCCTCAGCTCTGGGCGCAATTGCTGCCGCGAAGGACGCTGGTATTCAGCATTTCGTGTATCTCAGTGTCGCGCAACCGGCGCCCATGATGAAGAGCTTTATTGCGGTTCGCGCCGAATGCGAAGCCGCGCTCTCCGCCACCGGAATGAACGTTACTATTGTCCGTCCCTGGTATGTTCTAGGGCCAGGACATCGCTGGCCTTATGCGTTGTTACCGATGTACTGGCTCTGCGAGCGCATTCCGTCAACTCGCGACGGCGCTCGCCGCCTGGGCCTGGTGACTCTGCCGCAAATGACCCGCACGTTGCTGTCGGCAATCGAAAAACCCTGTACTGGTGCGCGAATTATCGAAGTCCCGGAAATTCGCAGTGGGCTCACAACCGGATGAACTGCTCGGAATGCCGCGCCGGACGCTGGAATTACGAAAGCGCATGCACATGGGACATCTTCTTGCTCGTGGCTGGAGGTGAGATGTTGAATCGTCTTAGAAAGAGCGAATGGCAAATTCGGAATATCTCGATGATGTTCACGTGCGCATTCTGAGGGTGACGGAAGATCTCCGCGCTATCCAAAAAGAGCTCAACTGCGCCGCCATGCAGGCCCCGAGCGATCCCGAATTGATGGAAGCGCTAACTCAACTGCCGGAGCTCGAATCACTCGACGTGCTCAAATCCGCGCTCGATCAGATGCGCCACTTTCTCTGGTTCTACGTGCAGGTCATGACCAGCGACTCGGAAGCAGAAGAGTTGCCGAGCCAGAAAACACCGAAGAAGTCGGCCGCAGAAGCGTCCTTCATCGAGAAATTTAATCACCTGACCGATGCGGCGTTGCTGCGCTACTTTGCCGAAGGCAAGCACCGCAAGCCAAACTAAACTGCACAATGGAACCTGGCGGGCCGCCCTCGATTAAGCTCGTCGAATTCGTCGTAACTGAACCTAATTTTCAATCATTTGGCCGCGAACCACGGTTGCGCGAACTTCTCCATTCTCGCTCAATGCGAGAATGTCGGCATCGGCTCCCGCCTGAATCTTGCCCTTTTGCTGTGCGTCCGAAACGCTCGCCGGGTTCAAACTCGCGATGCGAACCGCTTTCCGCAAGTCCCAGCCTGCAAACTCCATTACATTGCGTACCGCGCGGTCGAGTGTAAGCACACTTCCGGCAAGCGAGCCCCCGCGCGTAACTCGGCCATCTTTTACTTCGACATCCATTCCGCCAAGCTGGTAAGGCCCGTCGGGCATGCCCGCGGCAGAGATCGCATCCGTAATCAGCACTGCACCTTCCTCGCCTTTGGCCTCCAGCAGAAAACGAACGACAGTCGGATGAACGTGGATGCCGTCTGCGATTACGTCCGCGGTGACGCTGGGATTCGAGAGCACCTCGCCCAGAATTCCCGGCGCGCGATGATCGAGGGGCCGCATCGCATTAAACGTGTGCGTCGCATGCCGGGCTCCGGAAGCGATAACTGCCCGGGCTGTAGCAAGATCGGCATCGGAGTGTCCAATACTGACGCACACTCCGCGTTTGTTGGCCTCACCAATCAGTTCCACGGCTCCCGTCAGTTCTGGTGCGATGGTCATCACGCGTACGTGTCCGCTCGCTGACTGCCAGAACTTGTCAAAAGTGTCCACCGAGGGTTGCAACAGGTTCTCTGGCAGGTGCACACCCCGTCGTATGTGGCTGAGGAACGGCCCCTCCAGATGAATGCCCAGAGCCTGAGCACGACCAGTATTAGATTGTGACGACTCAATCGAATTCGCCATCCACTCCAGCGACCGCAACGTCGCGTCCAGCGGCGCAGCCACAGTGGTCGGGTAGTAACTCGTAATCCCGCGCTTTGCCAGAAACTCTTCCATTCGGCGAAGTCCCTGCTCGTCGGATTGCATTACATCGTGCCCGGCAGAGCCGTGTATGTGGATGTCAACTAAGCCCGGCGCGAGGACACACTCGCTGTAGTCAAAGTGTTTGGCGCCTGGCGGTATTTCGGTTTCAGTCCGCGTAGCGACTTTAATAACGGACTTTCCTTCGACCAGCACGATTGGTTGTTCGATTCGTTCCAGCGGCGTGAGAAGAGCCTTGGCAGTAATAGCGATCATTTGTAATGGGAACTCAGTTTACAACCGTGTGATTATCGCCGCCAGTGGCGGAAGCGCTCAGGACTGAGGTGCGCGGCGCGCCCTGATTTGTTGCAGGTGTTCTCGCAGCCTGTGCAAGACTTCATCTCGCTGTGAATCGTTAAGCTCGCCCCGAAGCTCTTCCAGCGCAAAGTGTACAACGTCGTGATGGTGAATCTCCTCGGGCGCAACATCGTTACTAAGCTCGAGCCATATGGTGTGCAACAGGTCAATTTCTTTGGGAGTGAGATGGGGGGCGTGAGGGCCCAGGTAAAAAATGTGCTCCTGCCCGCCCGGAAAATAGACAACCAGCGCCAGTTGTGGCTTGGGATCAGCCAGCCGCTCCCAAGCGAGTCCCGCGATGCGCGCTTCTTCAGTCACCGGTCGATTGGGTGAAGCGCCCAGCACAACGGTAGAGGACTCCAAACTCTGTGCGGCCTTCAACACGGCTTCCCATTTATCAGTAGCCCCGGCAACCGCGAGATGTATGGTTTTACCCTTCTTTTCAGCCAGTCCTAGAGCTCGCGTAAACAGAATCTGTTCTTCGGTGCTGAACAACTGCTGCGGCTCAAGTTCATATTCACCGCCGCTGGCGCGTCCCAGAAACCGCAGGTGCAGCGCCACTACATCCTGCTTGCGGGCATCCACGCGATCCAGAGTCGAGGAGAGGCTGTAAAGACTGTTGTAATTTCTCACCATCACCAGCACGTTGCCGGGACGCACTCCCAATGCCTTCGGAGTGAGATCGTCGCCGGCTTCGACGTTGAACTGATCAAGTTCGGCATGAGCGCTGGCGCGTTTGCGCGTGACCACCTCCGAAATTTCGAATACGGTGAAAAAAACAATCGTGAAAGCGATTCCGGAGATAGTAGCAACTTCCTTGGTAAACAAATTGATCACGCAGAGCGAGATCAGCGTGACAGTAATGATCGCGAGGCCGAGCGGAATTTCGGTTTTGCCGATGTGAAAATTCAGCGGTACGCGATACTCTCGCTTCCCCGGTTCCTTGTAGCGGAGCACTAGCACCGCTAACCCCTTCATCGAGAAGCTCCACATAACGCCAAACGCGTATGCTTCGCCCAAGAGGAAGATGTCTCCGCGGCTTAGTATGATCGTGATCAGCTGCAACGCGACCACGAGGTTCAAAATGCGGTAGGAAGTCCCAAACCGGCGATGCGGTTTGCGAAACCATTCCGGCAGGATTCCATCTTCCGATACTCGGTTCAGTACGCCGTTTGATCCGACAATCGCGGTGTTCACGGCCCCTGCCAGCATCAGCACACCCACCACTACTACAAACGCTCGGAAGGCGAGCTTCAGCGACAACGGGCCAGCCAGGTACATCGCCAGTCCGCCGATCGGATTGTCCTGAAAGCTGGCCCGGACCGAGTCCGGAATGATCATCACCGAGAAGAATGCAACGCCCGCCGTGAAAACCAGGCTGTAGATGAAAATTATGAGCGCGGCCCGCTTGAGGTTCGGAAGCTTGGGATGCTCGATCTCGCGGTAGACCTGGGCCATTGTTTCTTCGCCGCTCATAGCCAGGACGGAGTGACCCAGTCCAATCATGATTCCGATCAATCCGACTTTGTAAGGCAAGGACGTGCCGCGCAACCAGCCGAGAGCGCCACCGTGCTCCCCGGTGAGATAAGTGATGTTGCGCAAGTGTGGCCAGGGTGGAAGATGTCCGCCCTTGACCCACAGCGTGTAGCAGCACCACGCAACCATAATGACCACCATGATCGTGGTCACATACATGATGCGCAGCGCTTTTTCGCTCGACTCGGGGATCCCCTTGATGTTCTCCCACCAGAAATAAATGGTGACGAGAATGGCGAAGAACGCCGCCCCCAGATTCATCGGCAAGGTCCGCATGTGAGCATGCTGCAGCAGTTCATTCAGCAGCCCGACCAGGTACAGTCCCGCGGATACGCCGCTGATTGGGCCGGTCAGAATGTAATCGAACATCAACGCTGAAACTGAAAATTTGGCCAGCGTGCTGCCCATGGCTTCTTTAACCACGCGATACACGCCGCCGCGGACAAACATGCCGCAGCTCTCGATGTAGAGCGCTGCCACCGCTCCCGCCAGTAGCATGATGGCAAGCACAAACCACGGCGCGGGCTTTCCGACAAAATGCTCGGCAATCGCCCCGGCGTAAAACGCCGAGGACCCCATATCGTTCAGGACGATGGCCGCCACCCGCCAGAAGGAGATGAACGCCAGCATGGCGCTCGAAGCCACCAGTACGCGGGCGGCAACATTGGCGACCGGAGGTCTTGAGGACTCTGCCAATTTCATCATCCCTATTGCAACATGAAGGGCATAAGGAATTCGTAAAGGCGAACGGTTATAAGGAATAGATAGTAGGAGTTAGCGGCTCATGATCACAAATATTTTCAACTTGGAATGCTTGCCGCTTTGAGCGGAAGCGTGAAGGTGAATACCGAGCCTTGCCCGAGCTGGCTTGTCACTCCGATGGTACCTCCATGTGCCTCTATCACTGCCCTGCCAATTGCCAGCCCCATACCGGTGCCTTGTATTGAATAGCGATTGGCCTTCCCGCGGTAAAACTTGTCGAAAATAAATGACTGTTCGAGTTCGTCGATTCCTGGCCCGCGATCGGCAACGCTGACGATAATTTGCGAGACCGTCGTCTCCACCGATATCTGGATTGGCGACTCAGGCGCCGAGTATTTCGCGGCATTCTCCAACAATTGCCGAACCACGTTGACGATGAGTTCCATATCGAACTCCACCAACGGGAGGGCAGACGTGATTTCCAACTTCACCGAATGGCCCGCGATCGACTTTCCGGCTGTTTGCAAAGCGCGATCAATCGCATCGCGGATATCGTGCGGGGCTCGTTGTAACTCCACCTGCTTGGATTCGAGTCGCGCCATCTGAGTCGCTTCCTCCACCAGATGGTCCATTCGGTCAGATTCCTCATTGATGACTGCAAATAGCTCGTTCTGCTGCAATGGGTCGAGGCCCCCCGCGATCAGGCTCGTTGCTGAAGCCTTGATCGCAGTCAGCGGTGTACGAAATTCGTGCGCCACTGAGTCGAGAATGGCGGAACGCAGCTTTTCGTTTTCGCGGGCGGCCTCGGCCTTGCCGACGCTTTCGATGGCGCGAGTGCGCTCGATGGCAATGGCCACCAGCGTAGAAAGCGCTTCAAGGCTTTCATGGGACAGTGTTATTCCGGAAATTCCTATCGCCCCCACGCTTCTCACGCCCAGGCGAAGCGCAACGTAGGCCACGCGATTATCAGAATCCATGACCGGTTCGCCGCGTCCAGCAACCGATTGCAGGCGGGCGGCGTCAATCTCACGGGCCGCCGGATCTGAACGATAAACGTCGGTTCGGTCGCAAACAAAAAGCGCCGCTCCACGCGCGCCGAAAGTCTCCACAATATGGCGCGGCGCCAGGTTCAACAACTCGGGTACGCTTTCCAGCGTCAGCAATCGCTGGCTGAAGGCGTAGAGGTGCTCAAGTTCCCGCCGGCGCTGGTTCGCTCCCAACGTTTCTCGACGCGCTCGCTCCGAAAGCTGCCCTGCAATGACCGCAGTAGCAAGAAAGGCGAACAGCGCAGTCCAATTCTGGGGATCGGCGATGGTCAGCGTGCCGAAGGGAGGCAGGAAAAAATAATTGAACGCCAGCGTCGAAATCACCGCCAGGAAAGCCGCATACCAGAATCCCCAGTTAGCCGAAACCACCAGGACTACGAGCAAGAACGTCAACGCGACCGTGGTCGCATTCGCATGCAAGCCGCGCTTATAGAAAAGCACTAGAGCGGCCAGGCTGGAGGCGCAGGCCGCCCCTCGAAACGCAGCCGTCTTAATGGATCTCACGTGCGTGATTGTAAACTTTCCGCTCCGGCACGCAACCTCGGCATTGGCAACTCATCGCCATTTCTCGACAAACTTCAGAAGTCAGATCACAATGAGTTCGTGCACAAGCGCCCAGAACAGTGGCTGGAAGAAGTCGCGCCCGAGAAGAAGCAGGGCATCTTCAAGCTGTTTCTTGGCTACGCTCCGGGCGTGGGCAAAACCTATAGCATGCTGAGCGAGGGTGTCCGCCGCTATAGCCGCGGCGAGGACGTTGTCGTCGGAGTGGTCGAGACTCACGGACGCAGAGGCGTGGCCGATCTGGTTTCAAAGCTCGACATCGTTCCGCGAAAGCAGGTTGAATACAAGGGGACCGTCTTTACCGAGATGGATGTCGACGCCATCCTGGCGCGAAAACCTGCGGTGGTTCTTGTCGACGAACTGGCCCATACCAATATTGAGGGCAGCAAACATCCCAAACGATATCAGGACGTGCTCGATCTCCTCGACGCCAAGATTGATGTCGTGTCCACAGTCAATGTGCAGCACATTGAAAGCCTGAACCCGCTGGTAGAGCGCATCACCGGCGTTCACGTTCGCGAAACCGTCCCCGACTGGGTAGTCCAGCGTGCCGAAGAAATCGTCATGTCCGATCTCACTCCCGAGGCCCTCCAGACGCGCATGCGCCGCGGAGATATCTATCCCGTCGACCGGGCCGAACGTGCGCTGGGAAACTTTTTTCGTCGGGGAAACTTGATCGCACTGCGCGAACTCGCTCTCCGTCAGGTTGCGCAAGTCGTCGACAAAAGTCTGGAAGCGCACTGGACGCGAGAAGGCCTGCAACCCGCGGTCGCGGTTCACGAGAAAATCGCCGTGGCCATCAGTTCAAATCCCATCGCGCAATATCTGATCGCGCGTGGTGGCCGCATGGCTCATGGAATCGACGCCGAGTTTTATGTCGTTTATGTGGACTCGCCCGCTGATCAGGATGGCGACAATCGCCGTAGTCTTCAGGAAAATATCCAGTTTGCTGAGAATCTGGGCGCAACTGTCGTCCGCCTGCCGCGAGGGAATGTTGCCGAGCGTGTCGCTGAATTCGTCCGCGAAAAACACATTACACATGTGATATTCGGGCGCTCCGCGCAGGAAGGCTGGCGCAAATATCTCTATCTCACTGTAATTCAAAAATTCCTGCGGAACGCTCCGCCCATCGACGTTCACATCGTCACCCAGGAGGCCAAGTGAGTCCCCCTGCAGACGATCGTCAGGCTGATCATCGCCGAATTCTGATTGTGGACGACGAGCCCCAGATCACCCGCGTATTGCGGACTTCCCTCGACGCGCACGGTTACGATGCACGTGTGGCGAACGATGGCGACACAGCTCTGCAGATCGCCCGCGATTGGGCGCCGGATCTCATGATCACAGACCTTTCCATGCCGGTTATGGATGGCCTTGAGCTGTGCCGTCGTTTTCGCCTGAAGTCTAACGCGCCCATCATCGTGCTTTCAGTGAAAGGTGAGGAGCGCGTCAAGGTACAAGCGCTCGATGCCGGAGCCGACGACTACGTGACCAAGCCATTTGGAATTAGCGAACTGCTGGCTCGAGTGCGCGCAAATTTACGGCGCGCGCCGCAGGAAGATGCGGCTCCTGGGGTCATCGAAGAAGGTGATTTTCGAATTGACCTCGATGCTCACGTCGCCATTGTTCGTGGGCACGAACTCAAGCTAACTCCGAAGGAATTCGATCTCCTCGCGTACCTTGCGCGCAATTCGCATAAAGTAGTGACGCACCGTAAACTCCTCTCCCATGTCTGGGGCGCTAACAGTGCCGAACAACCCGAATACCTCCGGGTCTTCATCGGCCAGTTGCGTAAGAAGATCGAGGCCGACACGGGATCGCCTTCCTATATCCTCACCGAACCCTGGGTCGGATATCGCTTCGAGCCTGAAGGCATAGCTCACCAGTAAATCCGCCATTTCTCGTTGCAAATCCTTACGCCTTTCTTACGAACCTTTTGCTCCTTCCTTATTCCCGGCGTGATGAAATCTCTGTGGCAGTGAGGTTTCGAAGTGACTAAATGTCCGCTGATCGTGCTCGGGCTTCTGATGTCGATGCTTTCGGCTTCGGCTCTTTCGCAGGAAACAATTTTCGACGTTCCCAGTGGAGACATTCTCGACAAGGGAAAAGTTTACGGCGAATTCGACTTCTCATATCTCTGGGATGCGAGGGCCGGGACCTACACTCCTCGCGTCGTCGCTGGTGTCGGACATCGTATCGAAGTCGGAATCAACTTGAACGGAATAAGTTCCCCAGGCCCATCGCAGACGACTCCAACTCCGACCATCAAATGGAAGGCTTATGACGGAGGAGAGAATGGCTGGGCCTTCGTGCTGGGAGACGACGTCTTTATTCCCACACAAAATCGGGCTTACCACGCCGGCAATTACTTCTACGCTGAATTCACAAGGACTTTGAAGACGCAGACTCGACTCACATTTGGAGCATATGATTTTTCCGCAAATGTCGTTGCTACGGGAAATAAAGCCGGAGGACAGTTCGGCATCGAGCAACCGGTTAACAAGCGTGTCACTCTGGCCGCCGACTGGTTTACCGGACGCGACAGCGCTGGATACTTCACTCCCGGCGCAGCGATCAAACTCACTTCCAAAGCTACTGCCTACATGGCATATGAAATCGGCAATTCCGCCGCTACCCAGGGCAATCGCTTGCTCTTGATCGAACTGGGCTGGAATTTCAACTGACTGCGCAGCCTGCCGCCCTTATTTTTTCCTTACGAACCTTTTAGTCCATCCTTACGCCTGATTTGCTGGAATAGTACGTGAGATCGCAGCTTCCATCCGCGCTCTCCGGAAGGCGGCCTATGACAGCGGTGCTGACTTTTACCGGGATAGCAATAGCAGGGTGCGCCTTTCTGATTTATTTCATGATCGCACTCTGGCGGGATTCGCACCGTTCGCAGAATGGAAGCAGCCTCAACATCAGAAGACTTGCTCCGAGGAGACGGCAAGGCAGAGTTCTTTACCTGCACAGCCTCGACGAGTTTCGCCAACATGAAAAGAGACGGATCTAAGCGCTTCTAAAGTATCTGGAGGAAGGTTATGCAGGACTTAATGTGGGTAGCAGTTGGAATCGCATTCTTCGCTCTGTCCATCGGCTATGTCGAATTCTGCGATCGCGTGAAGTGAGGACCGTATGAGGGTGGAATCGGCAATTATGCTCGCAATCAGCGCACTGACTTCGATTTATTTGATCTATGCCCTGTTGCGGCCGGAGAAATTCTAAATGACGGCGAACGGTTGGTTCCAGATTTGGCTGTTTCTTGGTGTCGTATTTCTGCTGACCAAGCCAATCGGGATCTTCATGACTCGCGTTTTCAACCGCGAACACACTTTTATGGACCCGCTGCTGCGCCCGATTGAACGCCTCTTATATCGGGTGACTGGCGTCGATGAGAATCACGAGATGCGCTGGACGGAGTATGCAGTCGCCATGCTCCTGTTCAGCCTGGTTTCAATGATCGTTCTCTACGCGATGGAGCGCCTGCAGGGCCATTTGCCCTTCAATCCTGAAAAGCTGGGTGCAGTCAATCCCACCACGCTGGCCTTCAACACCGCGGCATCATTCACTACAAACACCAATTGTCAGAATTATGTCGCCGAGACCACCATGAGTTATTTCACCCAAATGGCCGGCCTTGCCTATCACAATTTCATGTCGGCAACGGTCGGAATCGTGCTCGCAATCGCGTTCATCCGCGGTATCGCACGGCGCCAGATGCAGACAATTGGCAACTTTTGGGTTGACCTGGTGCGCTGCAATCTCTGGATCCTGCTACCCGCCTGCATCGTCGGAGCTCTCATCCTGGTGTCGCAGGGAGTTGTGCAAAACCTGAAGCCCTATGACACCGCAAAACTGGTCGAGCCCATGCAGGTTCAGAAGACCGGCTCAGACGGTAAGCCGATGGTAGATGCCCAGGGCAAGCCAGTCATCGATACCGTCACCGATCAGACCATCGCTCAGGGCCCGGTCGCGTCGCAAGAAATCATCAAGGAACTCGGGACAAACGGCGGCGGATTCTTTAATGCCAACAGTTCGCATCCATTCGAGAACCCTACTCCGCTGTCAAACTTTCTCGAATTGGTTTCTATATTTGCCATCAGCAGCGGTCTCACCTACACATTGGGAAGAATGACTGGCTCCCAGCGCCATGGATGGGCGGTTTGGGCTGCGATGGCCATTCTTTTCCTTGCCGGCGTAAGTATTGCTTACTGGGCGGAAGCTCGCGGGAATCCGCTGCTCGCGGGAGTAAACCAGAAATCTACCCCGCTGCAGCCAGGCGGAAACATGGAAGGCAAAGAAGTCCGCTTCGGAATTGCCAACAGCGCACTATGGGCGACCGTCACTACAGACACCAGTTGTGGCGCAATCAATAGCTGGCACGACTCCTTTACCGCCATTGGAGGCTTGGTTCCTCTCTCCAATATCATGCTCAGTGAAGTTGCATTCGGCGGCGTCGGTTCCGGCATGTACGGGATGCTGATTAACGTAGTACTCGCCGTCTTCATCGCGGGGCTCATGGTCGGGCGCACACCTGAGTATCTGGGTAAGAAGATTGAAGCTTATGACGTCAAAATGGCGATGCTCAGCATACTCGTGTTCCCTCTTGTCATACTTACCTTCGCAGCAATTTCAGCGGTCTACAGTTTTGGGACATCCAGCATTCTGAATCCGGGTCCGCACGGTCTCAGCGAAATTCTGTATGCATTTTCCTCCCAGGCTGGTAATAACGGATCCGCCTTCGCGGGTTTGACTGCGAACACGCCCTGGTACAACACTGCCGGCGCCATCACCATGCTGGTCGGCCGCTTCTTCATGATCATCCCCATGCTGGCCATTGCCGGCAACCTCGCCCAAAAGAAGTACGTTCCTCCCTCAGTGGGTACGTTTCCCGTAACCACGCCGTTG
>Ga0157373_10001693_pt1 | contig 16814 bp, 16 predicted proteins | sample C65metaG_FD_113460 | JGI IMG/M metagenome (GOLD analysis project Ga0157373, IMG submission 113460) | Corn rhizosphere microbial communities from Kellogg Biological Station, Michigan, USA - C6-5 metaG | ecosystem: Host-associated > Plants > Roots > Rhizosphere > Soil | place: USA: Michigan... | reverse complement strand
TCCAACGCCCGCGAAGGAGGGTTGATCGATGACGTCTGGACTCTATATTCCTGAACTCGGCCACCTGGCCATGATTCTGGCGTTGTGTTTCGCGCTGTTTCAGGCCGTGGTGCCGTTGTTCGGTGCCTGGCGCGGTGACCGCTTGTGGATGAGCCTCGCTCAGCCAGCGGCTTGGGGGCAATTCGCGTTTCTGTTGTTCTCCTTCGGTTGCCTGACTTACGCCTTCATGGCCGACGATTTCTCCGTCGCCTATGTGGCCAGCAACTCCAACAGCGCGTTGCCGTGGTACTACAAGTTCAGCGCGGTGTGGGGCGCGCACGAAGGGTCATTGCTGCTGTGGGCGTTGATCCTCGGCGGCTGGACCTTCGCGGTGTCGGTGTTCTCCCGGCAGTTGCCGCAAGTGATGCTGGCCCGGGTGTTGGCGGTGATGGGCATGATCAGCACCGGTTTCCTGCTGTTCCTGATCCTCACCTCGAACCCTTTCGCCCGCATCCTGCCGCAGATTCCTGCGGACGGTCGTGACCTCAACCCACTGCTGCAAGACATCGGCCTGATCGTTCACCCGCCGATGCTGTACATGGGTTATGTCGGTTTCTCCGTGGCCTTCGCTTTCGCCATCGCTGCACTGCTGGGTGGTCGTCTTGATGCGGCGTGGGCTCGCTGGTCCCGTCCGTGGACCATCGTCGCCTGGGCCTTCCTCGGTATCGGTATCACCCTCGGTTCATGGTGGGCGTACTACGAACTCGGCTGGGGCGGCTGGTGGTTCTGGGACCCGGTGGAAAACGCCTCCTTCATGCCTTGGCTGGTGGGTACGGCGCTGATTCACTCGTTGGCGGTCACGGAAAAACGGGGCGTATTCAAGAGCTGGACCGTGTTGCTGGCCATCGCCGCGTTCTCGTTGAGTTTGCTGGGGACCTTCCTGGTGCGTTCCGGCGTGCTGACCTCGGTTCACGCCTTTGCGTCCGACCCTGAGCGCGGCGTGTTCATCCTGATCTTTCTGCTGTTTGTGGTCGGTGGTTCGCTGACGTTGTTCGCCCTGCGCGCTCCCGTGGTGAAGAGCCACGTTGGCTTCAACCTCTGGTCCCGGGAAACCCTGCTGCTGGGTAACAACCTGGTGCTGGTGGTGGCGGCCTCGATGATTCTGTTGGGTACGTTGTATCCGCTGATCCTCGATGCGATGACCGGCGCCAAGCTGTCGGTCGGCCCGCCGTACTTCAACGCACTGTTCATTCCGTTGATGGCCTTGCTGATGGTGGTGATGGCGGTCGGCATGTTGGTGCGCTGGAAAGACACCCCAGTCAAATGGCTGATGAGCATGCTGACCCCGGTGTTGCTCGGCAGCGCCGCGCTGGCCGTGATCGCCGGTGTCGCTTATGGCGATTTCAACTGGGCAGTGATTGCGACCTTCATGCTCGCCGCCTGGGTGTTGCTGGCCGGTGTGCGTGACATCTTCGACAAGACTCGCCACAAAGGCCTGATCAAAGGCCTGCCGACCCTGACCCGCAGTTATTGGGGCATGCAGGTCGCTCACCTCGGTATCGCCGTGTGTGCCCTTGGCGTCGTGCTGTCGAGCCAGAACAGTGCCGAGCGCGACCTGCGTCTGGCGCCGGGTGAGTCCATGGACCTGGGCGGTTACCAGTTCGTGTTCGAAGGCGCCAAGCATTTCGAAGGCCCGAACTTCACCTCCGACAAGGGCACCGTTCGGGTGATCCGCAACGGCAACGAAGTCAGCGTGCTGCACCCGGAAAAACGCCTCTACACCGTGCAGAACTCGGTGATGACCGAAGCCGGGATCGACGCCGGTTTCACCCGCGACCTCTATGTTGCACTCGGCGAACCGTTGGGCGATGGCGCCTGGGCCGTTCGCGTCCACGTCAAACCGTTCGTGCGCTGGATCTGGTTCGGTGGTCTGCTCACCGGTTTGGGCGGGTTGCTGGCGGCATTGGATCGCCGTTATCGGGTCAAGGTGAATAGCCGTGTGCGTGAAGCGCTGGGCATGACGGGAGCCACGGCATGAGACGTTGGTTGATGCTGTTGCCCCTGGTGATTTTCCTGGTAGTGGCTGTTTTCCTTTATCGCGGTCTGTTCCTGAACCCGGCCGAGCTGCCTTCGGCGATGATCAACAAGCCGTTCCCGGAGTTTTCCCTGCCGGCGGTGCAGGGCGACAAGACCCTGACCAGGGCGGACATTCTGGGTAAACCAGCGCTGGTCAACGTCTGGGGCACCTGGTGCATTTCTTGCCGGGTCGAGCACCCGGTGCTGAATAAACTGGCCGAGAAGGGCGTGGTGATCTACGGCATCAACTACAAGGACGTCAACGCTGACGCCTTGAAGTGGCTGGTGGAATTCCACAATCCGTACCAGCTGGACATTCGTGACGACGCAGGCACTTTGGGTTTGAACCTGGGTGTGTACGGCGCTCCGGAAACCTTCTTTATCGACGCCAAGGGCATCATCCGCGACAAGTTCGTTGGCGTGATCGACGAACAGGTCTGGCGCGAAAAACTGGCGGCCAAGTATCAGGCGCTGGTTGATGAGGCCAAGCCATGAAACGCTGGATAGCTGCCGCGGTATTGGGTTTGAGCATGGCCGGCGTGGCGCACGCGGCCATCGACACCTACGAGTTCGCCAAAGAAGGTGATCGCGAGCGTTTTCGCGAGCTGACCAAAGAGCTGCGTTGCCCCAAGTGCCAGAATCAGGACATTGCCGATTCCAACGCACCGATCGCCGCTGACTTGCGCAAAGAGATTTTTCGCATGCTCGGCGAGGGCAAGGACAACCAGCAGATCATCGATTTCATGGTCGACCGTTACGGTGATTTCGTCCGTTACAAACCCGCTCTGAACGCCAAGACTGCTGTGCTCTGGTTCGGCCCTGCCGGCCTGCTGCTGGGCGGTTTTGTGATCATCGCCGTGATCGTCCGCCGTCGTCGCGTGCAACGCGCTGACACCAAGGATGAGCTCTCTGCCGAGGAGCGTGAGCGCCTCGACCACCTGTTGGATAAAACCAAGAATGATTGATTTCTGGCTCGCTGCAGGTCTGCTGCTTCTGGTTGCCCTGAGTTTTCTGCTGATTCCTGTTCTGCGTGGTCGTCGCGCCCAGCTTGAAGAGGATCGTACGGCCCTGAACGTCGCGCTGTATCAGGAACGCGTGGCTGAGTTGCAGACTCAGCAGGAAGAGGGCGTTCTCGATGCTACGCAAATGGACACCGGTCGCGCCGAAGCCGCCCGTGAATTGCTCGCTGACACTGAAGGCGTCGAGGCGCCACGCGTGTCCCGCCTGGGCAAACCGTGGCCCTTGCTGGCGGCGATTCTGGTGCCGGTGCTGGGCCTCGGCCTGTACTTGCATTTCGGCGCCAGCGACAAGGTCGAACTGACCCGCGAATTCTCCCAGGCGCCGCAGTCGATGGAAGAGATGACCCGTCGCCTGGAGCGTGCGGTCGCGGCTCAGCCGGATTCGGCTGAAGGCCTGTATTTCCTCGGTCGCACGTACATGGCCCAGGATCGCCCTGGCGATGCGGCGAAGATCTTCGAACGCACGGTGAACCTGGCCGGTCGTCAGCCGGAGCTGTTGGGTCAATGGGCGCAGGCCCAGTACTTCGCCGACGGCAAGAAGTGGTCGGACAAGGTTCAGGCCCTGACCGATGAAGCACTCAAAGCCGATCCGAAAGAAGTCACCAGCCTTGGCTTGCTCGGTATTGCTGCCTTTGAAAGCCAGCGTTATCAGGACGCCATCGACTACTGGAATCGCCTGCTGGTGCAACTGCCACCGGAGGACAGTTCCCGCGCCGCGCTGCAAGGCGGCATCACTCGGGCCACCGAGAAACTCGAAGCCAGCGGCGGCAAGGTCGCCCAGGCGCCCGCCGCCAAGGTGGCGGCACTGCTCAAGGTGCGAGTGGATCTGGCTCCAGAGCTCAAAGCCAAGGTCCAGCCGGGCGACAGCGTATTCATCTTCGCCCGCGCCACCGCAGGGCCTCCGGCACCCCTGGCCGCCAAACGCCTGACGGTGGCCGACTTGCCGGCGACCGTCGAATTGGGCGACGCCGATGCAATGATGCCGCAGTTGAAACTGTCGAACTTCCCTGAAGTCCAACTGGTTGCACGCATCTCCCGCGCCGGCAAACCCACTGCCGGCGAATGGATCGGTCGCAGCCAGCCTCTGGCCAGCAGCACCACGACGCAGCAAACACTGACCATCGACAGCCCGGACAAATGACAGGAAACGCCACTATGACCGCCATCGCTCGTATCACCCTGCTCAGTATGGTTTTGGGGTTAAGCGCTTGCGTGGTCCAACCGCAGCAGCCTGAACGGCTGCCACCGATCCCGCCGTCGCAGCCACGTCCGACGCCGTCCCCGACACCGGGCAAGCCGAGCATCCCGGCCAAGCCCGCCAAACCGCTGCCACGCACCTCCGCCAGCTTCGCGCCGCCGCCGGGTGGCAACAGCCATTGGGACGCCAAGCTCGGCGTGTACGTTCTCGATGATCAGACCAACACCTTCTACCGCCAGCGCACGTACTACCGCTGGGACAACGGCTGGAGCCGGTCGATCAGCCCGAACGGGCCATGGGAGGAGACAGACATCCATGGCGTGCCAGGCGGGTTGGGGCGGCAATTCGGGCAGTAAACAGAAACGGCGATCCTTGGATCGCCGTTTTGCTTTTTGGAATCTGAGAAAGTCGTTCAGAGAATGGCGCGGTACTTGGTCAATGCCTTGCTCGACTGAACCAAGCCTTGGCGCAATAGAAGATCAAGATAGCTGCTGACATTCATCGGTGGCATCTTCAATTGCTTGCGTTGGCGTTGCGCCGCCGTGACCACAGCTGAAGGGTCGAGGCTGAAGAGGTTGTCGACGAACTCGTCAGGATGCTGAGCCTCGATACCGAAAGGGCCTAATGCTTCATCAGGGAAGTCTTTCTGATTGAACGTGACGATGACGCTGGCGTTACAGCGAATGGCGGCTGCCAGTACATGTCGATCATCGATGTCTGGCAGCTTCAGCCCTTCGACCAGGTCTTCGTAACCCGTTACACAAGCGTCGGGTAAGGCCTGATCCATCAGCCCGGATGTGCGATCCAGTTGCTCAACGGTTAGATCCGGACGGTTTCTCAGCAGATTGCGTTTCCATTCGTTGTGTATCTCCAAGGACCATTTCGCTCTGAAACGCCCGGAGAGCGCGAGCCACATCAGAAAATCTCTCAAGGGAGCGGGGTACAACACACATGCGTCATATACAGCGGTAAAAGAGGATTGCCTCACTCGTATCCTGTCCTTAACGCTTGTGCCTGCTCGGCGAGAAGCGTCATTGCTTGCTCGCTGGCAGTGTCGCGCCGGTTTTTATAGTCCATCAAATCGGCAAAGCGCACACGTCGGTGCTTGCCTGTTTTGTGGTAGGACAACTCGCCGGATTCAAGCAGCTTGATCAGGTGCGGGCGTGAGACGTTAAGCAGGTCGGCGGCTTCCTGGGTGGTCAATTCGGCGTGAACCGGCACCACTTTGACGGCGTTGCCCGCTGCAAGCTCAGCCAAAATGTCGACCAGCAACCTGAGGGCTGAGGTGGGCAGTTCGACAGTGTGAGCTTCATTCTGCTCGTCGAAAATCTGGATGTGCTGAGTTTCGAATTGAGTGGCGAGGTAGGCAGCCAGAGCGCGTTGGCCTTCGATAGCAGCCTGTACTTCACGCTCCATGGGTAGATTGATCGGTGGATGGATGACTGGCGACATGATGGTTTCCGACATTCTGAAAAAACAATGCTGGAAGGCTATTCGAATCAAACGAAAATCGCAATAAACGAAACGAATAGGTTTCAGGCCTCCTTGACCAACAACCCCTGCACATACTCCGCAAACGCCCGAGCCTTCGCACTGGCCATTCTGCCCGTGGGAAACACCGCCCAAAGGTCCTGATTCGGCAACGTCCAATCCTTCATCACTTCCCTGACCGCGCCGTTGGCCAGTTCCGGGGCAAACATCCATTCGGATGCCATGGTCAGGCCTTGATGAGCGAGCACGGCTGCACGCAGACCCTCGGCGGCGTTGACGCGGATTCGCCCGCTGAGGATGACGGACTGATCATCTGTCCCGTTGCGCAATTGCCAACTGGCACTACCGCCCAAGGTGTAGATGACGGCTTGGTGTTTACTCAGATCGGCAGGGCAGGTGGGCTCGCCGTGTTTTTCGAAATAGGCGGGCGTGCCCAGCACCACGCGCCGGCACTCGGCGATCTTGCGGGCGGTGAGGCCGGAGTCGCTCAAGGCGCCCATGCGCAGGGCGATGTCGACGCCTTCTTCCACCAGATTGACGTTGCGATCGTCCAGCATCAAATCGATGTTCAGGCCCGGGTTCTGATCGAGAAATGGCCCCAGGTGCGGAACGATGTGCAGCCGGCCGAAGGTCACGGCGGCGCAGATGCGCAGGTTGCCGGTCAGGCCGCTGGCGGCACCACGAGCGGCATTGTCAGCCTCGTCCGCTTCTTCGATAGCACGCTTGGACCGTTCGAAAAAGGCCAGGCCAGCTTCGGTGGGTGTCAGGCCTCGGGTCGAGCGCAACAGCAGCCTGACCGCGAGGCGCGCCTCCAAATGCGCGATGGCTTTCGAGACGGCGGGTTGGCCGATGTTCAGGCGCCGGGCGGCGGCGGAAAACGAGCCGGTTTCCACCACGTAGACGAAGGTTTCCATTGCGGCGAGGCGGTCCATCTATAGTCCTTCTACAATTCTGAATATTGTCGGAGATTCAGTGTGGGAGCGAGCCTGCTCGCGATGAAGGCGCTGCGGGTTATCAGTAAAACTGCGTCATCGTTCATCGCGAGCAGGCTCGCTCCCACAGGGGATTTGGGTTGTCGGTCAGAACGCAGCTTTGCCGATTGAGGCGCCGCCATCGACAAACAAGGTTTGCCCGGTGATAAACCCGCTCTGCTCGGACAACAAAAACGCAATCGCCGCCGCGATCTCCTGCGGTTGCCCCAACCGTCCCATCGGAACACCGGCCAGATACCGCGCTTCACCTTCACTGCCCGGCGGATTGTTGGCGCGAAACAGTTCGGTTTCGGTCGGGCCCGGGGCCACGGCGTTTACCGTCACGCCGGTTTGCGCCAGTTCCAGCGCCCAGGATCGTGTGAAGCTGATCAACGCCGCTTTGGCCGCCGCGTAGGCGGTGCGTTGCGTGATACCCAGCACGGTCAGGCTGGAAATGTTCACCACCCGACCCCAGGCCTTGGCGCGCATGTTCGGCAGCAGTGCCTGAGTGGCCTGCAACGCCGAATGCAGGTTTACCCGCATCACGTCGTCGAATGTGTCGAGGTCGATTTCACCCAGCACCTGCGGGCGCACCAGCCCGACGTTATTCACCAGCCCGTCGAACTCATAGGTCATGGCCAGATCCGCCAGCACTTCCTGAGTCAGTGCCCTGTTGCTCAGATCCAGCGGAAACAGAATGCCGGGAAAGCTCAGGTCGGGCGATCGGGCGATTCCGACCACCCGATGACCCGCGCGATCCAAATGCTCGGCGACCGCACGGCCGATGCCTTTGCTGGCGCCGGTGATGAGAAAGGTACGTCGGGTCATTACACACTCCTTGAGAGAACATGCCGCGGCTCAGGCGGCATTTGATCGGTTTAGCCGCGAATCGCATCCAGCATCGCGTCAGGCTCAGGACGGTGAGTGTAATCCGGGTTGACCTCGGCGTAACGGATCAGGCGAGATCCTGATTCCTGTGGGAGCGTGGCTTGCCCGCGATGCTTTTAATGATTACGCCGTCGCCAACGAACGCTTTTCTGAAACACTCAAAAACCGAATCAACGCCAACAACGGAAACGCGCTACCCACAATCACGATCCACAACCAGCCGCCGTGTTCATACACCGCACTGGCCACCGAGGAACCAAACGCCCCACCGATAAAAATGCTGGTCATGTACAGCGCATTCAGGCGGCTGCGGCTTTTGGCGTCGAGGGCGTAGACCGCGCGTTGGCCGAGGACCATGTTCATCTGTACGCAGAAGTCGAGCACCACGCCGGTGACGGCGAGGCCGATGACGCTGTAGACCGGGTGGATGAAGGCGGGTAGAAAACTCAGGCTGGCGAACAGCAGGGCCAGCAGTGAGGCGATGCGGGTGTGTCCGGCATCGGCCAGTCGACCGGCAATGGGGGCGGCGATGGCGCCGATGGCCCCGACCAGGGCGAAGATCGCGATCTGGGTTTGCGACAAGCCATGATTGCGCGCCAGTTCCAGTGGCACGGCGGTCCAGAACAGGCTGAAGGTGGCGAACATGCACCCCTGGTAAAACGCGCGCTGACGCAACACAGGTTGTTGACGCAACAGGGTCCACAGCGAGCCCAGCAACTGACCATAAGAAGCGCTGTGATCAGGCTGGCGCTTGGGAATCGTCAGCGCCAACACCACGCTGATCGCCGCCATCAGCACCGCTGCAATCACAAACATCGCACGCCAGCCAAAATGGTCAGCCACCACGCTGGACACCGGTCGCGCCAACAGAATCCCCAACAGCAAACCGCCCATGATCCCGCCGACCACACGGCCACGAGACTCTTCCGGGGCCAAGTGCGCAGCCAGTGGAATCAGGATCTGCACCGACACTGAACTGAATCCCACCAACAACGAAATCAGCAGAAACACGTTTGGCTGATCGGTGAACGCTGCACCCAATAGACTGGCAATCGCCACCACGGTCGTGATGATCATCAAGCGGCGGTTTTCCAGCAAGTCACCCAGCGGCACCAGGAAAAACAAACCCAACGCATAACCGATCTGGGTCAGCGAAACGATCAGGCTGGCCATGGTGCTGGTCAGGCCGATGTCCGGCGCGATCAGGCCGATGATCGGTTGGGCGTAGTAAATGTTGGCAACGATGGCGCCGCAGCAGAAGGCAAACAGCAGCACCATGCCTCGGGTCATTGTCGCGGTGCCGTGGGGCACTGGGGTCGTTGGATTCATAACGGGTCTCGCTGAGCAAAAGAGAATGCGCGCAGGCTAAAGGGCTATCGGAATGGGCAGAAGAGGGTTTGGAGTGATAGCAATCATTCCGTTGCGGAATGAGTGACGGACGAGTGTGATGCCCATCGAGGAGCCTGGCGTCAAAACATTGAGGTCCGATGATACATTCACTTACATCCTGTTCGATAGCGTGCTTATGTTCTCACTTTAAGTTTCATAAACGGAAGGCACTTTCATGAATGCGATGTTTCGTCACCTGATTCGCGGCGCTTCAGTGGTTACCTTGATCGGCTTGTTCACGGCAGGTCTTGCCCAGGCTGCTGACGCGCCGGGCATGCGTATCGGGGTTCGCGGCGAGATCACCGGGGTCAGCCCCGACGTGCTGAAAGTCCACGTCAACAGTGGTGAAAACGTGGTCATCAATCTGACCAAGGACACCAAAGTCCGCGCCGTCACCCTGGCCAATATCGAAGACATCAAGCCCGGCAGCTACATCGGTTCGGCAGCCATACCGCAGGAGGACGGAACCCTCAAGGCACTGGAAGTCCATGTCTTTCCACCGGAACTGGCCGGCAGCGGCGACGGCCATCGACCCTTCGACCTGGCCAAGGGCAGCAGCATGACCAATGGCAGCGTGGGCGATTTGGTCGTCAGCAATGGTCGGGTCTTGACCGTCAACTACAAGGGCGGCCAGCAGAAGATTCTGGTGCCGGAGGATGTGCCGATCGTGAACCTGGTACCGGGTGATCGCAGCTTGTTGAAGGTGGGGGTGAAGATCGTGACGTTTGTGACCCAAAGTGCTGACGGGACACTCACCGCGCAATCGATCGCGGCCGGCAAGGATGGTGTGACACCGCCGATGTAACTGCTTGGCGCAAACCCTGTGGGAGCGAGCCTGCTCGCGATGGCGGCGTGTCAGGCAACAAATTTATCGAATGGATAAATGTCATCGCGAGCAGGCTCACTCCCACAGGGGATCTTCAGCGAACACGAGTTTTGTGTTCGGCCACAAAAAAGGCGACCTTCTCAGGTCGCCTTTTTCATTGGACTCAGGAATTACTGACCGCTGTAGATCTGATCAAAGATCCCGCCATCATTGAAGTGAGTCTTCTGCACAGTCCGCCAGTCACCAAAGGTCTTCTCCACCGACAGGAAATCCACTTTCGGGAAACGATCGGTGTACTTGGCCAGCACCGCCGGATCACGCGGACGCAGGTAGTTCGCCGCAGCAATCTCCTGACCTTCCGGCGACCACAGGTACTTCAAATATTCCTCGGCAGCCGCACGGGTGCCTTTCTTGTCGACGGTTTTGTCGACCACCGACACGGGCGGCTCGGCTTCGGCGGAGACGCTTGGGTAAATGACTTCGAACTGATCACGACCAAACTCACGGGCAATCATTTCCGCTTCGTTTTCGAAGGTCACCAGCACATCACCAATCTGGTTGGTCATGAAGGTCGTAGTGGCGGCGCGGCCACCGGTGTCGAGCACCGGCGCTTGCTTGAACAGCTTGCCGACGAAGTCTTTGGCTTTGCTTTCGTCGCCACCGTTTTTCAGCACATACCCCCAGGCCGAGAGGTAGGTGTAGCGGCCGTTACCCGACGTTTTCGGGTTGGGCACGATCACCTGCACGCCGTCCTTGAGCAGGTCGGGCCAGTCTTTCAGGGCTTTTGGGTTGCCTTTGCGGACGATGAACACGGTGGCCGAGGTGAACGGCGCGCTGTTGTTCGGCAGGCGGGTAACCCAGTTGTCCGGGACCAGTTTGCCGTTGTCCGCCAGGGCGTTGATGTCGGTGGCCATGTTCATGGTGATGACGTCAGCCGGCAGGCCATCGATCACCGAACGCGCCTGTTTGCTGGAGCCGCCGAAGGACATCTGCAGGGTGATGTTTTCGTTGTGCTCGGTTTGCCAGTGTTTCTGGAAGGCAGAGTTGTAGTCCTTGTAGAAATCGCGCATCACGTCGTAGGAAACGTTAAGCAGGGTCGGTGCGGCCTGAGCCACGCTGGACAGAGCCAGGCCAGCGGCCAGAAGTGAGGCGCCAAAGAGTTTTTTCACTGCGCAGTCCTTGTTCTTTGTAGGAGCTGCCGCAGGCTGCGATCTTTTGATCTTGAAGAACCAACATCAAAAGATCGCAGCCTGCGGCAGCTCCTACGGGTTAGTTGTCAGTCATCGAAGAGGTGTTGCCACCGTTTAGCCAGCGACTATAACGGGGCTCGCATAGTCCTTTAAAGATTAAAAAATACTTTGCTTATTCCATTTTCTTAAACAACACATTCCCGCATCGTGAGCAGAACGCCGCCCCATGCTCGTGGTTGTTTTTCTTGCACACCGGGCAGTCATGTTGCAGTTGTTCACCGCGCATTGCGTTGGCCAGTTCGGCGGTGAAAATTCCCGTCGGCACGGCGATGATCGAGTAACCGGTGATCATCACCAGCGACGAAATCACCTGGCCCAATGGCGTTTTAGGCACGATGTCGCCGAACCCCACGGTGGTCAGCGTGACGATAGCCCAATAGATGCCTTTGGGAATGCTGGTGAAGCCGTGCTCCGGGCCTTCGATCACGTACATCAGCGTACCGAACACCGTCACCAGGGTGCAGACGCTGACCAGAAACACCACGATCTTCTGCTTGCTGCCGCGCAATGCGGACATCAGATAGTTGGCTTGCTTGAGGTACGGACTCAGCTTGAGCACGCGGAAAATCCGCAGCATCCGAATGATCCGGATAATCAGCAGGTACTGCGCATCGGCGTAATACAGCGCAAGAATGCCGGGCACGATCGCCAGCAAATCCACCAGTCCATAGAAGCTGAACGCGTAGCGCAACGGCTTTGGCGAACAGTACAGTCGCAGGCCGTATTCGATGGCGAAGATGACCGTGAAGCCCCACTCGATGTACGCCAGCAGGTCGGCGTAGTTCTGGTGAACTGCGTCGATGCTGTCGAGCATCACGATCACAATACTGGCGAGGATGATCAACAGCAGAATGCCGTCGAAGCGCCGACCGGCCTTGGTGTCGCTCTGGAAAACCATGACGTAAAGCTCTTCACGCCAGTTTTTGCTGCTGTCCATGGATACCGCCTGAACCAATGATCAGCGAAGCCTAGGTTGATTCTCCTCCAGAGTGCAAGGCGTACGGGCGACAGTGGTCTTGCCGAGCATTTGAGCAACCGTGCGGATCAGCCAGCAGGAGAGGATGAACGGCGCGGTCAGCGTTGGCAGACCGATGGCGGCAAACACCGGCGTCAGCAACAGCGCTGATGCAATACCGACCAGTGGCAGCCAAGGCTTCTGGCGCTGCGAGCTGAAGGCGAGGGCGACGAGTACGGCGTTATAGCCACCGAGGCCGATCAATGCGGTATAGAAGTCGTGATGCAGCATGCTCCAGCCCATGCCCGCGACAGACGCCAACAATGCCCAGCAGAATGCGCGGCGATCAGCGATCAGCAAACCCAAGGCAATCAGCGCACCGGCCAGTGGATGACCGAGGAACATCACCTGGCCGAGGCCTTTCAGTGGTGCGGCGAGCATGTTCAGCGTATTGATTTCGATCAGGTGCGCATTTGTCGAGGGCGTGGCGAAGCACAGCAGCAACCAGCCCAGCCCCACGAAGGGCGCCGTATAGGCAGGCAGGTATTGGCTGACCCGGACGCGTTTGAGCCACTGTTGAGTGACCATCGCGCTCAGACCGCCAGCGGCGATGATCAGCGGCGGTAACATCGCTGACCAGGGGAAGTAGAGGCTCAGCAGCAAACCGAGCAAAACACCGTTGTAACTGAAGAGCCCGGCCTGTCGATCGGCCTTGGCATAGCCGCGTCGTTGCGCGGTGAGCAACCCGGCGACACCGCCCAGCAGTGCACCGCCGAGCAGGGCGGGCGCGGTGAAAAGAATGGCCAACAGGCACAGCAGACCGCACAGCGGATGGCGCTGGAGAAAGATCTGACTGAAACCGTTGAGCAGGGCAGTGGCCCAGTCGGGGCAGTGGGTGTTGAAGTGGTTGGCAGGCATTTTTTATCTGTGTGTCAGAGGGGCCGTGTCGCCTGCATCGCGAGCAAGCTCGGCTCCTACAGGTCCTCCACGAACCGTAGGAGCCGAGCTTGCTCGCGATGAGGCCAGTACAGGCGCTAAATCAACGTCTCGATACGCAATGAATTAGTCGACCCCGGCTGCCCAAACGGCACACCCGCGGTGATCAATAAGGTGTCGCCACGTTTGGCCATGCCCTGCGCCTGGGCAATCTCCAGCGCCGTCGAGCACACCTCATCCACCTGCCGCAGCCGATCATTGACCACCGAGTGCACGCCCCACGCCACCGTCAACCGGCGAGCGGTCTGCAGGTTCGGCGTCAGGTTGAGGATCGGCACCGTTGGCCGCTCCCGCGCTGCACGCAAACTCGAGGTACCGGATTCGCTGTAATTCACCAGTACCGCCACCGGCAGCACATTGCTGATGCGACGAATCGCGCAGCTGATCGCATCGGAAACAGTCGCCTCAGCCTTGGGGCGGCTGACGTCCAGTTGCGCCTGATAGTCCGGACCATTTTCCACCTGACGAATGATCTTGCTCATCATCTGCACGGCTTCCAGCGGGTACTCACCGGACGCGGTTTCCGCCGACAGCATCACCGCATCCGCACCTTCGGCCACGGCGTTGGCAACATCGGTCACCTCGGCACGGGTTGGGGCAGGGGAGAAGCGCATCGACTCGAGCATCTGCGTCGCCACCACCACCGGTTTGCCGAGCTGACGGCAGATGCTGATGATGTTTTTCTGAATCTGCGGCACGCTTTCGGCCGGCACTTCCACGCCCAGGTCACCGCGAGCAACCATGATCGCATCGCTCAACTCAGCGATTTCGCGCAGCTGCGTCACCGCCGAAGGCTTCTCGATCTTGGCCATCAAAAATGCTTTGTCGCCGATCAGTTCGCGCGCCTCGCGGATGTCTTCCGGACGCTGCACAAACGACAGCGCGACCCAGTCCACACCCAGCTCCAGGCCGAAGCTCAAATCGCGACGGTCCTTGGCGGTCAGCGGGCTCAGTTCCAGCACCGCTTGCGGTACGTTCACGCCTTTGCGGTCCGAGAGTTCGCCGCCATTGAGTACGGTGGTGTCGATGGCGTCGGAGTATTTTGTCACCACGCGAAGACGCAGCTTGCCGTCATCCAGCAGCAGGTCCATGCCCGGTTCGAGTGCGGCGATGATTTCCGGGTGAGGCAAGTTGACCCGGCGCTCGTCCCCCGGCGTCGGATCAAGATCCAGACGCAAGGCCTGACCGCGATGCAGTTGCACCTTGCCCTCGGCGAACTTGCCGACCCGCAGTTTCGGGCCTTGCAGGTCCATCAGAATGCCCAGCGGATAATTCAGCTGGCGCTCGACTTCACGAATCCACTGATAGCGCTGAGCGTGGTCGGCGTGATCGCCGTGGCTGAAGTTCAGGCGAAAGATGTTGACCCCGGCCTGCACCAGCTCACGGATGTCGTCGATCCCGTGAGTGGCAGGACCGAGGGTGGCGAGGATTTTAACCTTCTTGTCAGGCGTCATTTTTAGGGCTCTCGAGAATCAGGATGGCACGGAAGTCGTTGACGTTGGTGCGGGTCGGTTCAGTGACGATCAGCGCGTCCAGCGCCTCGAAATAACCGTAGCCATTGTTGTTGTCCAACTCGTCGCTGGCGTTCAGGCCGAGGGCGGCGGCGCGGGCGTAGCTGTCCGGGGTCATGATGGCGCCGGCGTTGTCTTCGGAGCCATCGATGCCATCGGTGTCACCGGCCAGCGCGTAGACGCCGGGCAGGCCTTTGAGGCTGTTGGTCAGGCTCAGCAGGAATTCGGCGTTGCGTCCGCCACGACCATTGCCGCGTACGGTGACCGTTGTTTCACCGCCCGAGAGGATCACGCAGGGCGCCGCCAATGGCTGACCGTGCAGCACGACCTGACGGGCGATACCGGCGTGAACCTTGGCCACTTCGCGGGATTCGCCTTCCAGGTCGCCAAGGATCAGCGGGCTGAAACCGGCCTGACGTGCTTTCACCGCAGCGGCTTCAAGCGACTGCTGCGGACGGGCGATCAGCTGGAAGTGACTGCGCGCCAGGTTCGGGTCGCCGGGTTTGACCGTCTCCGATTCCGGGCTCTGCAACCAGTTGCGCACCGAGGCCGGGACTTCAATGGCGTAACGCTTGAGGATCGCCAGGGCTTCGGCGGAAGTGCTCGGGTCGGCCACGGTGGGGCCGGAGGCGATGACCGTGGCGAGGTCGCCCGGTACATCGGAAATCGCATAGGTATAAACAGTGGCAGGCCAGCAGGCTTTGCCGAGGCGGCCGCCCTTGATCGCCGAGAGGTGCTTGCGTACGCAATTCATCTCGCCGATGGTGGCGCCGGATTTGAGCAGGGCTTTGTTGATCGATTGCTTGTCGGCCAGGGTGATGCCGGCCGCGGGCAACGCCAGCAGGGCAGAGCCGCCGCCCGAGAGCAGGAAGATCACACGGTCGTCTTCGGTCAGGTTGCTGACCAATTCCAACACGCGTTTGGCCACAGCCAGACCGGCAGCATCAGGCACCGGGTGAGCGGCTTCGACCACTTCGATTTTTTCACACGGGGCGCCGTGACCGTAACGCGTCACCACTAAACCTGATACTTCACCCTGCCAGCAACGCTCCACCACTTGAGCCATGGCCGCGGCGGCTTTGCCGGCGCCGATGACGATCACCCGACCGCTGCGGTCTTTGGGCAAATGGGCTTCGAGGACTTGCTGCGGATGGGCCGCGTCGATGGCTGTGGCAAACAGCTCACGCAGGAATTGTTGCGGATTGACCGACATGGCGGGCTCCCGGATTTCTTGTTATTAGGGATATCGAGCCATGCACGGCCCCTGTAGGAGCAAGGCTTGCCCGCGATGCAGACACTGTGGTGTTTCTGCTGCACCGAGGCGATTCCATCGCGGGCAAGCCTTGCTCCTACAGAGGGCCAGGCAGGCCCTCTGTAGTGCAGGTGTTACTTATCGCGAATCGAGAAATTCGCCATGTGTTCCAGGCCCTTGATCAGCGCCGAGTGGTCCCAGTTGCTGCCGCCGATAGCCGCGCAGGTGCTGAACACTTGCTGGGTGTTGGCGGTGTTTGGCAGGTTGATGCCCAACTCGCGCGCGCCGGCCAGGGCCAGGTTCAGGTCCTTCTGGTGCAGGCTGATGCGGAAGCCTGGGTCGAAGGTGCCTTTGATCATGCGCTCGCCGTGCACTTCGAGGATCTTCGAGGAGGCGAAGCCGCCCATCAGTGCTTCGCGCACCTTGGCCGGATCGGCACCGTTTTTCGAAGCAAACAGCAGGGCTTCGGCCACGGCCTGAATGTTCAGCGCCACGATGATCTGGTTCGCCACTTTAGCGGTTTGACCGTCGCCGTTGCCGCCGACCAGGGTGATGTTCTTGCCCATCGCCTGGAACAGCGGCAGAACGCGTTCGAAGGCATCGGCATCGCCGCCGACCATGATGCTCAGGGTCGCGGCCTTGGCACCGACTTCACCGCCGGACACTGGCGCGTCGAGATACTGAGCGCCTTTTTCGTTGATTTTGGCAGCGAAGGCTTTGGTGGCGGTTGGCGAGATCGAGCTCATGTCGATCACGACTTTGCCTTTGCCAACACCGGCCGCAACACCGTCGGCGCGGAACAGCACGTCATCGACCTGCGGGGTATCCGGCACCATGACGATGATGAATTCGGCTTCTTGCGCGACTTCTTTCGGGTTCGCCAGGGCGACGGCGCCACCGGCAATCAGGTCAGCAGGCGCAGGGTCGTGGTGCGCCGACAGGAACAGGCTGTGACCGGCTTTCTGCAGGTTCAACGCCATTGGGTGGCCCATGATGCCGGTGCCGATAAATCC
>Ga0157373_10001689_pt1 | contig 16837 bp, 9 predicted proteins | sample C65metaG_FD_113460 | JGI IMG/M metagenome (GOLD analysis project Ga0157373, IMG submission 113460) | Corn rhizosphere microbial communities from Kellogg Biological Station, Michigan, USA - C6-5 metaG | ecosystem: Host-associated > Plants > Roots > Rhizosphere > Soil | place: USA: Michigan... | reverse complement strand
CGGGAACACTTACCAATAGTAAACCGTATAGAGAAACAACTTACGATCACATTGATCAGTTATTCAAGTCAAATGTGCCCACATTCAACAATTCTGTGAATGTATCCGGAGGTGCTGAAAAATTTGATTATGCCATCAATGCTTCTAATATAAAACAGAAGAGTGTTTTAAATGGAGACCTAACCAGAACCAATTTAAGTTTGAATGTGGGGGCGGAATTGGTAAAGAACCTGACCTTGCGCTCCACTACACAGCTGATTTACTCTGACAATACTACAGGCGGTATTACTGGTGCAAATAACGTTTACAGCGCGCTTGCAAGTGGATTGACTTCAAGGTCTTACTGGGATCTGACTTTTCGTGATGATTTGGGGAATTATGTGTCAAATCCTGAAGGAGATAACTCTGTAAATCCTTTTTACACTTACCAGTTTCGTGACAACACTGCAAAAAATACACGCATCATTCAGAGCGTAGATTTGAACTATAAGTTTCCAAAATTTGTGGAAGTTAATTATAAGTACGGTATAGATACTTACCGTAATGATTTCCAGGATGACATATTATATCAATTGAAAAACAATTTATATGGAACCTCACAAATAGGCTTAGATCCATATAATGGCCGTATTACTCTCGACAGAGATAGAGAAACATGGCAGAACTCATTACTGTCGGTATATTTTAAAACTAATTTTGAGGAAGACTTTAATTCTTCTTTGCCGATTAGCACTTCGACTCAGCTTTCTTATGATTACAGACACAGAAGATTCCAGAATACGATTATGGAAGGAACGGGTTTTGCTTCTTACCCTCCATTTACAATCGGTCAGGCTGGTGCGAAAACCTTTACAACTGATGACATAGAGTTTGTTACTTATGGATATCTTGTCAATCAGCGGGTTGACTACGGATCATTGTTTGGTTTTTCCGGTGGTGTGAGAGTAGATTATTCTTCTGAATTTGGTGGTGATAGTCGTAAGGCTTTTGTTTTTCCAAGAGGAGATGTGTATTTCAGATTTGACGATTTAATTAAAAGCCCTAAGTTATATGAGTTGAAACTAAGAGGCGCTTACGGTGAAGCAGGTATTCAGCCAGATCCCTATGATAGACTTGTTACTCTTGAAAACGGAAATATTGGTAATGGAAGTTATTTGAGCCCAAGGGCCCTTATGAGAAATGCTGATCTGAAAGTTCAACGTTCGAGGGAAGCAGAAGTTGGTATTGATGCAGGTTTAATGCTTGGAAAAAATCAATGGTTCGAAAGATTGAAGTTGAATGCCACTTATTGGAATAGAAAGGGGACAGATGTTATTTCAAATTTAGACGTAGCGCCGTCTTCAGGGGCTTCACAGATTAGAGACAATTTATTGGGACTTAAATCTAGTGGTTTTCAACTCTCTATCGATGCGGATGTTTACACTAGTGATAATTTTAATTGGCAATTTGGTACCAGATTTGGTGCCAGCAAATCCATGATTGACAAAATTTCGAGTGGTAAGGATGTTTCCATTGGATCAGGTGGATCAGGTCAGTTTATCCTTAGAGAAGGGGAATCTATAGGTGCATTTTTCGGTAAAGCTCCTTTAACCAGCGTCGATCAATTGGATCCTTCCGGAGCAAGATACATTCCTGCAGCAAATGTGGGTGATTATGTAATCGTTAATGGAATGGTGGTAAATCAAGCTACTAAACAGGTTCAGTTTACCAGCAACCAAGTACCTATCGGAGATCCAAATCCTAAGTTTAATGTTTCTTTTACGAATGCGTTTACCATTCAGAAGAACCTATCTATTTCCTTCCAGGTAGATTGGACTCAAGGAAATAAAATATATAACCAGACTAAGCAGTGGTTATATCGTGATTTAATTCATGAAGACGTTGATAAAGCAGTAACTATTGGAAACGAGACCGGTGCTTTTGTGAACTACTACACTTCGCTATATAATACCAATAACACTAACGCATATTTTGTGGAAGATGGTTCATTTGTCAGGCTAAGGGACGTTACTGTTAGTTACAACTTTAATTCACTGATTAAAAGCAAATTTTTAAGAAATGCAGCTCTTTCTGTGTCAGGTAGGAATTTATTCACAATCACTGATTACACCGGTTTCGATCCTGAAGCAGCAGCGAATCTTAACGATCCTACTAGAAGAGGATTGGATTTATATGCATTTCCAAACTTTAGGTCATTCCAAGTTGCTTTGTCATTAGGTTTTTAATTAGTTTAAAAGAAAGAATATGAAAAAAATAAAATATATGTTACCAGTATTTCTTTTAGTACTGTTAACAATCGGATCGTGCAAGAAGGATATTTTGGATTTGGACAACCCAAATGCTCCAGGTCTACCTTCTCTAGAAACGGAAGAGGGAATTCAGCGTGCTGCACTTGGTGTATATAGCAAATTCGGGTTGGATTACTTTTGGTTGGTTTTGGGTTACCATGATATTATGGGTGACAGTTATTTTATATCTGCGGGTAATTTCTCATGGAGATGGGCGAACCAAACTTCAAAGATCACATTGTCTAACGGAACAGTGCTAACCCCTCCACAGGGTGGATCACAACCAACAGAGTTGAGAGCTAGAAATGACCGTTCTTTTACTGACGACAATGCTTTCAGTAATGAATGGGAAGTTTGTTACGCCATTAATAATCAATCTAACCTATTGCTTGAGGCACTGGAGTCTCCAAACCTTGCTTTTGGCTCAGATACAGAGATGAAGAAAAAAGTAGTTGCTGCTTGGGCTTATTGGTGGAAAGGATTTGCTTATTCTAGATTAGGGTCCATGTATGTTTCTGGTCTAATCAATGATGAGTCTGGAAAAACAACTGGTAACTTCGTTTTAAATACTGAATTGATTACAGAAGCAAACAGAAACTTTGATCTTGCGGCAGCACAACTGCAAGGTTTGGCTTACGATGCGTCTTACAAATCATTTCTTGCAAGTTTCATCCCTGATTTTGTAACCGAATATGGAGGTGGTGAAACTACAATAAGTCCTGAAGCATGGATCAGAAATTTAAATACTTACAAAGCGAGAAATATTCTGGTTAACAAAAGACTGAGCGAAATGACATCAGCAGACTGGACTGCTGTAAAAACGTTTGCTACTGCTGGTCTTCAACAAACTGATGCGACCTTTACTACCAGATCTGCAGATGCGAATGACTTGGTAAGCTTGACCGCATGGGCTCCTGCAAGGCTATTGATCAGTGGCTGGGAGTACGTTTCCGAAAGATTGGTTCAGGACTTTAAACCAGGAGATGCCAGGTACACCAGGAATATTATACCTGTATCTGGTGGTACCGTGGTAAATAGATCTGGTAGAGGATTTCAGTATGGTACTAGATATCAGTTTAAAGCGATCGAAAATGGAGGTGATTACGCATCAACAGTCGCAGGTCTTGCTGTAATTCCAATTGCTTGTTCTTATGAAGAAAACGAGCTGATGCTTGCCGAAGCTAATATCCGATTAGGCTTAGTTGAACCCGGGTTACAGTCAATTGATAGGGTAAGAACTTTCCAGAATGCAGCTTTAGCCGCTGTTGCCGGTACTGGCTTAAATGCAACTCAAGCTTACGAAGAGCTTAGAAGGGAAAGAAGAATTGCGTTGATCAATAAAAACGTTTCTTTCTATGACGCCCGCAGATGGGGATTACTTGATGCTGGCGCTGGTCGTACAGGAGCAGTAGTTGTAGGTCCTAACGGAGTCATTGACAATAATGCAAAAATTGAATATAACTACCTTTCATATTGGGATGTTCCTAAAAACGAGTTGGATTTCAACTCAAACAGCAATGTTTCAGTACCAGTTATCGGTAATTAATAGTTAGAAATATAAGTTGAGAAAAGGCGGCCCTTGGGTCGCCTTTTTTTATTAATGAAGGCTTGCAATATCTTTCCGGTCTTAAACGGGCTTATTTAAATATTCTTTTTTATGAGTTGATCGACTTACTCATAATTTTGACAATCAAACTCCTCTCAAATAAAACGTAGGTTTGAATTTTTAGCTGTAGTTGATAGCTTAACTCTCCCGCCCGAGATCATTGCACTGTTGTCATCGATATGTCCAACATGGAAATCGAAACAAACCGGGTAGTCATACTCTTTTACTATATCCCATATTACCTGTTCTGCGCTTGATCCAAACGGAATGCTTTCCGGTTTTATTTCATTAAAGGCCCCTACAATTAGTCCTTTTAATTTTTCAAGTTTGCCGCTTCGTTTAAGCATGCGCATCATCCTGTCTATACTGTACTCATGTTCTCCGACATCTTCCAGAAAAAGAATCTTATCCGTATAGTCCATTTCTGATGAAGACCCCTGCAGCATGACCAGAAGAGTCAGGTTGCCTCCAATCAGAATGCCTTCAGCTTCCCCAGGCCTGTTTGGGTAGGAGCCTTGGTTAGGATATTCATATTGAATTGCCTCTCCAAATAGTGCCTTTCTTAGCGATTCCAACGATTCAGGCGTGGCGTCATCAAAGGTATATGGCATTTGACCATGAATGCTTTGCGTATTTTCTGCAACCATCAGGTGAGCGAGCAACACCGTGATGTCACTAAATCCGACCAGCCACTTAGGTGACAATCTGAACTTGCTGAAATCAAGTTCGTCAATGATTCTTATGGTGCCATATCCGCCCCGCCCTGCGATGATGGCTTTGATATCAGGATCATCTAGAAATGTTTGAAGATCAGCGGTTCTAAACTCGTCGCTGCCGGCAAACTGATGGTGCTCCGCATAAACGGTATCGCCGATTACCACCTCCAGGCCCCATTGCTGAAGAATGGCAATTGCAGTATCAATCCGCTTTGGTAATTTCTTTGCCGGGCAAACGATTGCAATTTTGTCACCTTTTTTTAAATATGCTGGCTGTTTAATCATGGGTAAAACACTTATCTTTGACAAAATAATAAAAATAGTTTTGGATAATAGTAAAATAAAACGATATACCGTTACGGCTGCTTTGCCGTATACCAATGGACCGGTGCATATTGGTCACCTGGCAGGAGTATACCTGCCTGCTGACACTTATGTAAGGTATCTGCGCTCCAATAAAAGAGACGTTAAGTTCATTTGCGGATCCGACGAAAATGGAGTTCCGATTACACTAAAAGCTAAAAAAGAGGGAGTTACTCCTCAGGAAATCGTTGATAAATATCATAAAATCATTGGTGATTCTTTCAAGGAATTCGGTGTGTCATTTGATATTTACCATCGTACATCTTCCCTGATGCACCATCAGACTGCTTCTGACTTTTTTGAGAATTTATACGAGAAAGGAGTGTTTACTGAAGAAGTTACAGAACAGTACTATGATGAGAAGGCCCAGACCTTTTTGGCAGACCGATACATTACGGGAACTTGTCCGAAGTGTGGAAATGAAAATGCTTATGGAGATCAGTGTGAAAATTGCGGTAGTACATTGAATGCAACGGACCTGATCAATCCAAAATCCACCTTGTCCGGAGAAAAGCCGGTAAGAAAGGAAACTAAGAACTGGTTTCTGCCTTTAGATAAATATGAAGATCAATTGAGAACTTATATCGAAGGCCATAAAGAATGGAGACCGAATGTATATGGTCAATGCCAGTCCTGGTTAAATGCTGGTCTGCAGCCACGTGCGATGACAAGGGATCTGGATTGGGGCGTTCGTGTTCCTGTCAAGGATGCAGAGGGTAAGGTGCTTTATGTTTGGTTTGATGCGCCGATTGGCTACATTTCGGCAACAAAGGAACTTTTTGAATATGCACGCCTGGATGTATGGAACCCTAAATCAGAAGAGTATTACATCAATAAGAATACCTTGACTAAAGGCAACTGGGAAGACTATTGGAAAAATGAAAACACGAAACTCGTACATTTCATCGGAAAGGATAATATCGTCTTTCACTGTGTGATCTTCCCTGCGATGTTAATGGCCCATGGCGATTATACATTGGCAGATAATGTACCTGCAAATGAGTTCTTGAATCTGGAAGGCCAGAAGATTTCGACTTCCAAAAACTGGGCTGTCTGGCTAAATGAATATCTGGAGGAGTTTAAAGGACAGCAGGATGTACTGCGTTACGTGTTGACCGCAACTGCTCCTGAAACGAAGGACAATGATTTTACCTGGAAGGATTTTCAGGCAAGAAATAACAATGAGCTGGTAGCGATACTGGGTAATTTCATAAATAGGGTAGTCGTACTGACACATAAATATTTTGGTGGTAAGGTTCCGATGCTGATGGAAGTTAAACCGGAGGATCAGCAGGTCATTGATGAGCTTGCTGAGTATCCGGCGAGGATCAGTGCATCAATTGAGAATTATCGCTTTAGGGAGGCGCTGATGGAAGTGATGAACGTAGCTCGCCTTGGTAACAAATACCTGGCGGATATGGAGCCCTGGAAGGTGATCAAGACAGATGAGGATAGGGTAAGGACCATTCTTAACATCAGTCTACAAATTGCAGCCAACCTGGAGATTCTGATTGAGCCATTCCTGCCATTTACTGCGGATAAGCTGATGAAGATGCTCAACTATGGTGGTCACCAGTGGGAAAGCGCTGGTAAGATGGACTTATTGTGCCGTGGTCACCAGCTGAATGAGCCTCAGCTGTTGTTCGAAAAAATTGAAGATGAAACTGTACAGGCGCAAATTGATAAGCTGAACCAAAGTAAGGCAGCCAATGTAATCAACAATGCCGTACTTACGCCCGCGAAAGACAATATTCAATTTGAACAATTCGGAGCAATAGACATTCGTGTAGCAACCATCATTGCTGCCGAAAAAGTAGAGAAAACCAAAAAACTACTCAAACTGACACTGGATACCGGATTGGATCAGCGTACTGTAGTGTCAGGAATTGCGGAGTTTTATAAGCCGGAAGAGATTATAGGACAGCAGGTTAGTTTAATTGTCAACCTTGCTCCTAGAGAAATTAAAGGAATTTTATCACAAGGAATGATTTTAATGTCTGAAAATTCAGAAGGAAAACTTACTTTTGTAGCTCCTGTACAAAACCATGGCAATGGAAGCGTAATCAGGTAAGTTTATTGGTTTCGTAGTTCAACGGATAGAATAGAAGTTTCCTAAACTTTAGATATGGGTTCGATTCCCGTCGAGACCACTATAATAGGCAAAATGTCCATCGACGTTTTGCCTATTTTTCATACGTCAATTCATTAATAGTCAGCCGTTTGCTTGCTTTATGCTAGCTATTCAGAAAATTAAAGGGTCTCCACTTCTAAAAAATCACAAGACACTAAATTTCAACTTTATCCATTTGATTTTCAGTTGCTTATTGCTTTATTAAGCTGAGTGGTTCGATATATTCTTGTCAAGTTGGGTAAACCGGAATCGAACCTTTTTAAAGCGCTGTTTATCAGTTTTTTAAAAAATGACCTCATGCCTTTTAAACGTAAAAAGAGCCAGTTTTCTCAAAAACTGGATAATACGGGTCATTCTATCGCTATTTATCGAACCAGTATTTTTTGCCGTGGATGCTGCAATTTTCAAATACTCTTCCATCTTTTTGGCGGGTATCTCAAGATAAGTTTTATCCAGAAGAGAGTTACAAAATTGCCCCTTGAAACCATAGATAGTATATGCTGCTTCCGAAGGAATTAGTTCAACCCCTTTTTTGTTCAGAGTCATTTTTTGAGGAAAGAACAATTGTAACAATTGCCTTTTACCCAATATATCTGTTGAATTGAATAGGTCATTTATTCTGGAAAGCAGACCGGTTTTCTCCCTGATATTTTTGTTTGCCTCTGCAGATGATACCGCATGCTCCTGTAACTCTTTACAACTGTTGCTAACTCTATTGTTGCAACTTTCCTTGATCACTATATAATCATCATAATCAATATCCCCACGATGTAATAGATCTTTTGCTCTGATTGTACGCGCCATAGCGTTCTCAATGTCTTTGGAAATCCTGACTTGATTGAAAGATTGCTTTTTCTCCATTTCCTTGTGTATGTCTGCAACAATCAAATGATATAGATGCACGTAAGGAGGCCTGGCTACAAGCTTTTCTAATTGTGATTGAAATTTATTATTTGCATAATCTGCTCTTATGCGAAACGGGCATTTACCACTACAGTGATAATAAAAATACCGTTTTGAATTTCCTTTGGAACCACTGCCGGTAAGTACTTTATGGCATAAAGGGCATAATAGAAATCCACGTAGTGGTAATTGATCGGGGAATGTGACCTTGGGCTTTTTGATTCGTCCATTTGTTCTTAATATACCCTGCACCTGTTCGAACAAAACTACAGAAATCAGCTTTTCATGGACACCTTTAACCGTATATGATTTTTCAGATCCGAAGGGGGGCACAAATACACGGCCGCAGTAGACAGGGTTTCTGATCAGTTCCCAGAAATTACTCCTACTACATTTCAGACCTGCCTTTACAGCTTGTTGGTAAACATGATGGGTACAACAGGTATTAGATGCGATCAGCTCAAAGGCCTTTCTTATCATTGTCGCTTCCGGCTCGTGAGGTGCAATATATTTGTCTCCGGAAACTGTTATCCTGTTGGAATAACCAATCGGAGCCCTTCCCGGCCATCTCCCTTCTTTTCTTGCTTTGTGCATATTCTGGCTTATGCTCAACGACTTCTTGTCGTTCTCAACTTCTGCTTCAGCCAGGTATAATGCAAGCATAATCTTATGTTCCGGAATAGAGAGATCCAACATCTGCTCGATAGCTTGTGCCCTGACCTTTAGCTTTTGTAATTTGAGCAGCATGAGATGAGCATCGATACTTTTCCGGCTAAATCTGTCCCAACGTGTAAATAGTACGAGATCGGGTACTGTTGATTTATTACTTTGCCAACCAGTCAATAGTTTTGACCATTGAGGTCTTTTGAATGTTTTCGCCGAATGGTCTTCGAAGACGGCATCTAAAACTCTTATGTTATACAGAACGCAGTATTTGCGCAGTATTTCTTCCTGGTTTCGCTGGGAGAAACCTTTTTGAGCTTGTTCGTCTGTGCTGACCCTTATATAAAGACATGCCGTTTGCATGGCCAAGTGTTTAAGGGAGGATGCTTTTAGAGCCAGTTTTCCATAACAGATATAACTCTGGTCTGGGTAATCGTGCTGAAAACCATAAGTCATTTATAAAAATTAATTTAAATTCTTAAATTGCTCTTTCTAAATTTTAAATCTAATAATGATGACTTCTATTAACGCTGCAATCTCAAATACATTTCAGGGCTCTATTTAATTCATAAGAAAGAATCGAAATGCGAATCCATTTGTCAAACCCCTTAAATTGGTCTCGTTTAAATGATTTATTTTACGATTGCCAGCCAATAAATATATCATACTTTAATAATGCCAAAATCTAAAATATATAAATCCAAGCAAGGAATGCTAATACAAGGAAACTCCATTGAGTTACTTGAAAAGAATGAAGAAATAGCTGAACTCAAGGGAAAAGTAAACTTAATTATAACATCGCCTCCCTTTCCTTTGAATAATAAAAAGCAATACGGTAACGAAAAAGGCGAGGAATATCAGAAATGGTTCACAGCATTAGCTCCAGTTTTTTCAGATCTGTTGACTGAAGATGGCTCACTCGTTATTGAAATAGGTAACGCATGGGAGCCAGAAAGGCCTGTACAGTCCTTGTTGCATCTAGAGTGTTTATTCGGATTGGTAAAACATCCAGATGCCAAGCTGCGTCTTATCCAGGAATTTATATGCTATAATCCTTCCAAACTTCCATCGCCTGCCCAATGGGTTACTGTAAACAGGTTAAGAACCGTAGATAGCTATACCCATGTATGGTGGTTGGCTAAAACCGATTTCCCGAAGGCTGACAACAGCAAAGTACTTCGGCCATACAGTAAAAGCATGAAACAGCTATTGAAAAACCAAAAGTATAATGCTGGTAAAAGACCATCCGAACACCAGATTAGTGAAACCGGTTTTTTGACAGATCATGGAGGCAGTATAGCTCACAATTTCTTTGAAATAGAAGCCATAGATGAACAACGGGAAGTACGGTTGCCTCATAGCGTTTTGAGTTTTTCAAATACGAACTCTAACGATTATTTTTTGAAAAAATGCAGAGAAAAAAAAGTCACACCTCATCCTGCAAGGATGTCAGGAGGCTTGATCAATTTCTTTACGCAGTTCTTAACAGACGAGGGAGATTTAGTATTGGATCCATTTTCGGGCAGTAATACAACAGGGTATTGTGCAGAAAAGCTAAATAGAAAATGGGTATCCTTTGAAATAAAGGAAGATTATGTAAAACAAGCAATTATCCGATTTACTGAGCCCGATCTTAATTCACCTTTAACTAAGCTTAAAGCATGAGTACTATTAATAAGATAAAAGATATTATGGCCATTGATCCCTTAGTTCAGGGAAAGCAGGAAGAGCTCTTTGTTGGTCATCCATTTTCACTTGACTACAATAAAGCCAATGTTCTTGTCTGCGACGACGATAAGGAACGGGTAAAGGGAATTTCGCAAGGGACATTTTTATTAGCCTTTTATGATAATGAAGAAACTGTAGAAGAAGCAATTTTATTGAGGGCGCTGGCTCCAGCAAAATTGCCAACTGACAGTGCTATGATCAGTTCCATGATCGAATACTACAAAGATAACCTACCCACCTCCGGTAAAACATCTAAGCTTGACGATTTCACACGGTATGAGTTTAGCTTCTCGGGTTTAGAATGCAGGGTATTAGGTACATTTTATAGAAATGGAAAGAAAGTTGAATTTGGAGCAGATTTAGAAAACTTTTATTCAGCACATCATTACAGTGTTTATAAGGTCAATAAAGATGTCCTACAATTTATCGTTAATCAAAGAGACTCTCCGGATATTATTCCCGGGAATGATAATGAATTTTCAATCGGACATGTACGATACAGTTCCAGTTTGCGGTTTCAAAGTAAGGATGCTGATAATAATGCAGAAGTTTTCATTCATCCTGCTGATCTATTAGGTAAGCGAACAGCCTTATTTGGCATGACCAGAACAGGTAAATCGAATACAGTTAAGAAGGTTATTGAAGCAACAGTACAAATATCATCTAAGTCAACACAAAAATTAACCGAGGTAGATTCAGCAAAGCTCGAGGAGCATTTGCAAAGCTTTGATTCTAAAGGAGCGCCTAAGTTTCCGGTTGGCCAGATAATTTTCGATGTGAATGGCGAGTATGCAAACGCGAATCTCCAGGATGGCAACGCGATATCGGATAGGTATAAAGATGAAGTAACCAGATATAGTGTATTAGTAAAAAAAGGGTTTACTGTAATGAAAGTAAACTTTTATAAACAGATTCAATCAGGATTTGAGCTGGTAAAAAGCTTCCTATACGATGAAAATGGCGATTATGTAAAAAGCATGTTAGCGATAGATTTGACGGAACCCGATGCATCTGATAAGAGTGCTCATATTCGATGGGAAAGAAAGGTTGCGGCTTATCTATGTTGTTTGCATGCAGCTAAATTCCCATTACCTGACGATATGACTACAATAAAGTTTTCGGGAAATGACGATCTGAATAAACTGGTATGGAGTGATGGAACGTTAAAGCCAGATAATGGAATATCTTTTGATAATGCGATTAATTGGTTTACTACAATCTGGGATAACTATGGTACGCATAAATATTTTACGGATTACCGTAAAAAAGGTCGAGAATGGGCTGATGAAGATTTGAAAGCGCTCCTTGTTTTCCTTACAAGAAAACGGGCACCTGGAGGAGCTGCTAATGTTAGTGGTTATCAGAAACTACGTGGAATAGTCGAACAACACACGAGTACCGGGACACAGGCTTTTGAGGAAGAAATTATTGAGAAACTGAGGGCTGGCAAAATTGTGATTATCGACTTATCACAAGGGAACCCTAAAATACAAGAGCTCTATTCAGAAATTTTGTGTCAGAAGATATTCAATCATTCGATGAATAGATTTATTGGTAATCTTCCAAACAATTTTATTCAGTTCTATTTTGAAGAAGCACATAACCTATTTCCAAAGAAAGACGATAAGGATTTGAGTCAAATTTATAATCGTATTGCCAAGGAAGGAGCTAAATTGAATTTAGGGATGATCTATGCCACTCAGGAGGTCAGTTCGATTAGCTCTAACATATTGAAGAATACCCAGAATTGGTTTATTGCGCATTTGAATAATGAAGACGAAATCAAAGAGCTGAGGAAGTATTATGATTTTGATGATTTTGCTGATGCGTTGATCCGGTTTAGTGCGAAAAACGATAAAGGATTTGTACGAATGAAAACCTATTCCAATCCTTTTGTTGTTCCTGTTCAGATAGATAAATTTTCGGTAGAAACATCTAAAAAGAAGAGCTAATGGCATACAGCAGCAGAACTGGTAAACGCCCTGATGAATTGGCCAGTAAATCTTCTCACTCTCATATCATTAACGATAAAGAAGTACAGGATTTTCTGAGCGGTTGTACCTATCCTAAATCAATTGAAGAAGTAGAATTGGATAAGGCATTAGTCATTCCGGTTCAATATCCTGAAGAAAATCCTATTGAGCATATTATTGCTATGGATGGTGGTTATTCTACTATACCAGTAAAAAAGACTTTCCCATCCTCCTTGATTACTTTCTTTCAATTTGGAGAACTGTTGCTTAATACAAAGGATCTGGATGAAATAACCGAGATGCCTTTTATTTCGAGAGCATCTATGTCGAAATTAAAGGAACTCGAGAGGCGTAAGCTTGTGCTTCCAACCAAAAATGTCTCTTATCAATCCGCATTGACGCTGACCCATTCGGTGCGTAAGAGCATTTATGAGTTTTTTAAGCATAAGGATGATGATGGAAATAATCTACTCAGTACACTGCACTGGTTGGTCTACGAGCTTTATGCAACACCAGTTAATACCTATAGTTTATCACGATGCCCGCATTGTAACGAGGCGAATGTCTCTTTAAATAGAACAGACTTCAATACCGATTACATATCAAACTCCTGCCAAATCTGCAACAAAGAAATTTATCTGACTGATTTGTTCAGGTTCCATGAAGTAGTTGATGATGAACTAGGAGCAGGTGGAATTTTAGGTTATCTGACCAATGTAATCGAGCAGATGAACATTATCCATACGATCAGATTCATCAAAGAAAATAAATCAGATTTGCTCAATAAGTTTCTATTTATAAAAGATGGCCCGCTTGCTTTTTTTGGCCAAACAGCAAATATGCACGAACCGGTGCGAAAGTTATGTAACTATCTTTTCGATAAACACAATTTATTTCTAGCTGGTTTGGAAAAATCCGGTGCATTTGTTGAACATGCAGATGAAATAAAGGATCTTCTGAAACCAGGTGAAGTATTGCTTTTGAACAATAAGCACATCTATTCATATATTCTGCCCGGCCCCGCAGATACGCCTGACCCTTATGCCCATACATCATATTATAGCTCCAAGATTATATTTAAGTCGAGAGATAGTCGGATGTATGTAATTACTCTACCGGTAGAGAACGAAAATATCGTATTGAATCCGCAGAGGTCTGATTTCAAAAATCTGGACACCATTTTGTGGAATCTTGAAAAATTAAGGTGTGACATGTATGATAATGCTATCGTTCCCGTGGCTTTGGCCAATAAACTTATATCCTTATCCAGCCATCCCAGCTCCATAATATTAGAGAAGTTTGCTAAAACACATACCAGATGATTTATGTAGATAGAACTGTTATTTCGCATCCTGAAGTATTTTATTCAAAAGAAATCGCCATTGCCAAAAAGCGATTGGGTGAATTTTATGAAAGGCCTAAAGAATCCAGGGCACAAGAGAAATACTCCAGACCCTTTGAGCCGGAGCTAAGAGATCGGTTTTTGAAAGCTTTAAGAGTGGTCTTTAACGGCAAATGTGCCTACTGTGAATCTGCCATTCCTTTAGAGATCGTTAAATCTGAATATGATCATTTCCGTCCTAAGAGCGGAGCCCGTGGATTAGAGAAAGAATTTTCAAATGACCATTACTGGTGGCTTACTTATGAGTGGAACAACCTTTATTACTGCTGTCCTAATTGTAATCAATTTAAGTCAACCTGGTTTCCAGTAGAAGGACCTAGGGCCGTAATAGGCACATCCTATGCAGATATTATTACACAGGAATTTTCATTGTTGATTGATCCCTGTAACGATCGTCCGGAGGATCATTTAATGTATAATGAACAGGGAGAAATTGACTTTCTTACGGTAAAGGGTACGACAACCATTGAGCTATTAAAATTAAATCGAACCGATCTTGTTGACTCCAGGAGAAAAGCATTAGAGGACCTTAGGGAACAGTGGACACTTTTCCTGTCCCTCTTTTCTAATGCACCTCAAAACATGTCGCGAATAAATGAGATTGCACAAGTATGGGGAGATATTTTTAATAATCCAGAATCAAATCGTCCTTATTTGGGTATTGAAAGGCAAATGCTGACTAAATGGTTTAAGGAAAATGAAATTCATGATTATCTATTTAATAGAGATTTCAAAATATTTCTCGATAGCGAAATAAAAAAAGGCGAACCTATAAGTTTTTCAGTTTCAGAGATCGAAAAATTTGCAAACAAGGTTGAGCTAACTCAAGAAGCAAAAAAGAAAATAAATGAGGAATTAAAGCTAGATGAGATCAGACATATCTATGTTGAAAAAATAGAGCTAAAAAACTTTAAATGCTTTATGCATCTATTATTGGATTTTGGGCATAATAGTGGAATTGCAGAAAGCAAGATCAAAAATGCAAATCCTCAAACAGAGCCCTGGGTGTTATTTTTAGGCGAGAATGGTGTGGGTAAAAGTTCTCTGTTAAAAGCTCTGGCTATTGGATTAACAGGAAAAGAATATCTGGCTGAATTAGGTATAACTGGAAAGGAGATTCTTAAGCATGGGGCAACAGACGGATTCATCAGAATACATTTGGTTGGGGTAATAAAGCCTATAGAAGTTCACTTTACCCAAAGTGAAATCACTTCAACAGTTTATCAGCCTGTTGTGAATATATTGGCTTACAATTCTATTCGCCTTAAGCCAGAAATAGGCAAGATGGTTCCTGAGAAAAGTGAATTCTTTGGTGCCAAAGTCAGAAACCTTTTTGACTATACTTCTTCGCTTATTGACGCGGATAATTGGCTGGCTACGTTGAACAAAGATATCTTCGATCGTGCGGCTTTGACATTAAAGGACTTGATGCTTCTTGACCAGAATGATGTTATTGAGATGGAAGAATATCAGGCAATTTTAAGACGAGGCGATGAAAAATTCTATATAGATGAATTAAGCGATGGCTATAAATCCATTTTTTATCTAGCCGTAGATATAATGGCCACCTTGGTTGGTGAAAATGTAACATTTGATTTGGCAGAAGGAATGGTCTTAATTGATGAAATAGGAACACATCTTCATCCCAGGTGGAGGATGGAGGTTGTAGGCCGATTAAGAAAAGCCTTTCCTAAAATCAGATTTGTGGTAACTACACATGAACCGCTTTGTTTGCGTGGCTTAATCGCAGGAGAAGCGGTGGTGTTAACCAAAAATGAGGACAAGGAAATTATTGCCCTGACAGATTTGCCGGATCCCAGCGAGCTTCGTATCGATCAGATTCTCACCTCAGACTTTTTCGGTCTGAAAAGTACCATTGATCCGGAAACGGAAAAGCTGTTTGACGAATACTATGCAATACTGGCCCTAGATGATCAAGATAGAAACAATGAGCAGAAAAGGCGTATACTTGAACTCAGTGCTCTTATTCCCAGAATCAAACATCTGGGCGATAATCTCAGAGAGGAGTTGGCTTATTATGTCATTGATGAATTGCTGGCAAAAAAGACAAGGGAAGATGGTTTAAAAATCAAAGAGGATCTAAAAGCTGAGGCGGTTAAACAAGTAGCTAACTTATGGAATACTATTGATCGCAAAACAAGCATTCAATGATAAAGGTTGATAGAAATAAGATAGCGAAACCTTCTGTGCTAGATGGGAAGGGGAAAACGGAGACGATAAATGCTATAGCTTATTATACCCCATATGATGATACTCTGGAAGCTTTTAAGTTTAAAGTATATTCAGACCCTGAGGTAAAAAGTGCTTTAATAGAATTGTTCAACGGAAAATGTGCATATTGTGAAAGTACTTTTCTGCATGTCTATCCTGGCGATGTGGAACATTTTCGTCCTAAAGGAGAAATAGAAGAGGCCGTGCCTGATAAAAAACCTGGTTACTATTGGCTTGCTGCAGATTGGGATAATTTGTTACTCTCCTGTAGAAATTGCAATCAGAAGTTGATGCATTCCATATACGGCTCACCTTTAAAAAAGACGATGGGAAAGATGAATCAATTTCCATTGTCTGACACGAATATGTATGTGCGTAGGCATGACCATCCGAACGGTATTGCAGACGAAGAAGTATATCGAATCTTATTGAATCCCTGTATAGATGATCCGGAATCGCATCTTGAATACGGCGAGGAGGGCGTCATCCGACCAAAAAAAGGCGCGAATAATCTCTCAAGCGTTAAGGGCAAAACATCAATTGATGTTTATGTTCTGCAACGAGTGCCTTTGGTTCAATCAAGAGAGAAAGTATTGATTGACATTCAAGCACAGATACAAAGAGTGATTGAGGCTACCAGTAATTTTAATCAGTTTTTAGACAATCCAGATCCTGCATTAAGATTTTATTTTGAAAAAATACTAAAACGGGAACTGGAACGACTTAAGAAGTTTCTGAACCAGGAAGAGCAATATGTAGGAATGGCAAGACAAGTAATCGGCCAGTTTCTTGACCTGAATTTTGGAATTAAACTATGAATTGGGTAAAGGCG
>Ga0157373_10001688_pt1 | contig 16840 bp, 16 predicted proteins | sample C65metaG_FD_113460 | JGI IMG/M metagenome (GOLD analysis project Ga0157373, IMG submission 113460) | Corn rhizosphere microbial communities from Kellogg Biological Station, Michigan, USA - C6-5 metaG | ecosystem: Host-associated > Plants > Roots > Rhizosphere > Soil | place: USA: Michigan... | reverse complement strand
TGGATATTTCCGGAACGAGGGAAATTCTGGACAAACTGCGAGCAGCGCTTAGCCAGGATGATACAGACATGATCCGCAGCCTTACTACTGAGCTAAATGAGTTTACACGCCCTTTCGCATCGCGTTTGCTGAAGAATTAATTACCAGCATATCAGCTTTTGACATTACATTCCGGGGATGAAAAAATACTTCATCTCCGGAATGCTCCTTACCACTCTCCTGCTCACCTGTTCCTGGGGCTTCTTCGCTCATATGCGGATCAATGAACTCGCCGTATTTATCCTGCCGACAGGGATGAACAGGTTCTTTAAAAACAATATCTCCTATATCAGCAGCCATGCCACCGACCCTGATAAGAGGCGTTATGCCGATACAGCTGAAGCAGCCCGGCACTATCTGGATGTCGAAGTATATGAAAGAGTTATCGATAGTATTCCCCGCAAATGGGATGATGCCCTAAAGAGATACGGAGATACTCGACTGCAGAAAAATGGGATTCTTCCCTGGCAGATTCAGCGCAGCTACTACCAGCTCGTGAATGCTTTCAAAGACCGGGATTCTATGAGGATCCTGAGCAGATCCACCTACCTGGGGCATTACCTGGGCGATGCACACGTACCGTTGCATACTACAGAAAACCACAATGGACAGCTGACAAACCAGACAGGTATCCACGGTTTCTGGGAGAGCAGGCTCCCCGAACTATTTTCTGAACGATACAATTTTGTGGTAGGCAGGGCAGTCTATATCGAAGATCCGCTAAAGGAGGCATGGAAAATTATTCAGCATACCCACGGACTGGTAGACAGCACATTAAAACTCGAAGCTGAGCTGAACAATACCTTCCCCTCCTGGCGCAAATACAGCTACAGCAAAAGGAAGGGACAGCTGGGCAAACAGTATTCATTCGAGTACTCCAATACCTACCACCACAGGCTAAACCACATGGTAGAAAAACAGATGCGCGCAGCAGTCCTGGCTACCGGCTCCTACTGGTATTCTGCATGGGTTGACGCTGGCCAGCCAAACCTTGAAAACATGCCTCCTTCTAAGTAGTTTCCTTAGGCTTGAACATTGATTTCACTGCTGCAAAAACAATTGGTGCAAACGTCACGATGGCAATGAATGCAATTACCGCAGAAAAGTTATTTTTAATGAAAGGGATCTGCCCCATTAAGAAGCCCGCGAACAATAAGGTAGAGATCCATGCAATACCACCCAGGACATTGAAGTAGGTGAATTTTCCGAAAGGCATTCTGGCCACACCTGCAACAAATGGAGCTACAGTTCTGATAATAGGAAGGAAACGGCTGAAAATAATTGCCTTTCCACCATGTTTCTCAAAGAACATATGAGATTTGTTGTAGTATTCCAGTTTCAGGATTTTATTCTCCTCCTTGAAAACCTTAATGCCGAAGAACATACCAAGACGGTAGTTCAGACTGTTACCCAAAATACCGGCAGCGGTAAGAAGGAAAAACATCAGCCAGATATCAAGGCCGGTTCCACCTTTTGCGATCAAAGCACCCACAGCGAATAACATCGAGTCTCCCGGTAAAAAAGGAGTCACCACAAATCCGGTTTCGGCAAAAATAATAAGGAATAAAATGAGGTAGGTCCAGGTTTGGTAACTACTTACGAGTTTTACTAATTCTACATCTGTGTGCAGAATAAATTGTATCAGCTGATTAATGATGTCCATAGGTAGGTATCTTGCTTATAAAAAAACGTCATTATGAAAGAATATCTGAATCCTGCATAATGACGCTCAAAGGTAGTATCTTTTTAATTAGTTATAGTTATTCAGCATCACCGGCATCACCAGCATCAGCACATCTTCATTGTCATCATTTGTCTGAGGGATAAGCAGTCCTGCACGGTTAGGTGTAGATAGCTCCAGGGTAACTTCCTCGCCACCGAGATTGCTCAGCATCTCGATCAGGAAACGTGCATTGAAGCCAATCTCCAGGTCTTCACCTTCATACTGGCAGCTCAAACGTTCGTGAGCTTCATTCGCGAAGTCCAGATCTTCAGAAGAGATATTAAGTTCACTTCCGTTGATTTTTAATCTTACCTGGTGAGTGGTTTTGTTAGCAAAAATAACCACACGGCGTAAAGTATTCAGGAACAAAGCCCTGTCAATAATTAATTTGTTAGGATTATTGGCAGGAATTACCGCTTCATAATCCGGGTAACGCTCATCGATCAGACGGCATACCAGGTTGATATTTTCAAATTTGAAAAAAGCACTTGTAGCATTATAATCTACAGAAACATTGATGTCTGTAGAAGGCAAGGCAGCTTTCAACAGTGTCAAAGCTTTTTTAGGAAGAATGAATGAAGCTGTTTTATCAGCTTTGCTGTCCATACGTCTGTATCTAACCAATTTATGGGCATCAGTAGCTACAAAAGTGATAAACTGGTCAGAAAGCTGGCAGAAAACACCTGTCATCGCCGGGCGTAGTTCATCACTGCTCACGGCAAAAATTGTCTTTGTGATGGCCTCAGTCAGTACAGATGCCGGAAGATTTACCGAAGAAGCATTTTCTACTGTAGGGATCTTTGGAAAATCATCTCCGTTTTCACCACTCAGTTTGTACTTTCCGTCACCTGCGCTGATCTCTATTGAAAATGAAGCATCATCAATATTGAAAGAAATCGGCTGATCAGGAAGTGTTTTTAAAGTATCTAACAAGATTCTCGCCGGTACAGCTACTTTTCCGCCTTCTTTAGACTCTACAGGCAATGACGTAGTCATGCTGGTCTGCAAATCCGTAGCAGAGATAGTCAGACTGCCATCTTTGATCTCGAAAAGAAAGTTTTCCAGTATCGGCAAAACAGTACTGCTGCTTGAAGCACCATTGACTGTTTGTAAATGTTTTAAAAGTGTTGATGTGGATACTATAAATCTCATAATTATGAACTTGTCAATTCTCAAAAATATAAAAATTACCTTGCATACTTATACTTGCGGTAATAATGTTGAAAAATCGCGAATGATATTAACAGCAATAAGGGCACAATCACATTGATCAGCTGCCATTTCAGCTTGTCACTGCGGAGAACCTGCTTATCCAGTAACCTGACCCTGACCTCTTTATTGCGAAGATCAATCAAATTATCATCTGAAGACAGATAATCTGCGATATTTAAAAGCAATGCCTTATTTCCGAAATTTCTTTGTGTGTACCGGTCAAATCCAAGCGGAAATACTGATCCGTCACGGCCGCTAACCTGATTTTTAAAGATATCTCCATCACCGATGACGATCATTTTGGTGGGTTTGCTCAGCGCTCCGGCAGGGAAGTTTTCTGTAATCCCGGCGGGTGCCTGCCTGTTGAGAAACACCGAGGGAAAGGATCCCTCCAGCAATACCGCTGCCATTGCAGGAGGATGAAGGTACCGGCGCTGATCCGGGGCTTCAGCAACAATCTGCAGGGATAATACTTCGGGGGTATTGTGCTCAATGTGGTAGGGTGATGTATGTAGCAGTACAGTCTTGCGTACCCCTTTCACACCAATAGTATCTACAGTACTCAGGAACTCTGTACGGATCCCATCAATGTTTTTTACCAGACCCGGGGAGGCATCAGGGACGAGTACAGGATAGTATACCCATGGTGCCATCTGGATGTCGCGATGCTCTCCGCCGCCCATTGCCAGGGGGATCTCCGCAGCGTTTAAATCCGCCACCAGGTTGTAGTTTATTCTGGCCCCATACATAAAAAGCATGTCATCCAGGTTGAGCTTGTTGTTAAAGGCAAGCTGCTCCCCTTTCCCTTTCAGACTATCCAGATCCGCACTCACCTGGTCGATGCTCCAGACTATACGTCCGCCATTCATCACAAAGTAGTTGATCTTGTATTTCAACGCTTCAGAAAATTCTTTCTGAGGTTTGGTGATAAAGAGAACTTTCAATTTGTCCAGTCCCTCCTTACTGATTACATTCAGGTCTACCCTTCCCACCTCATAGCTGTCCGAAAGTGATCTCATCGCGTCACTGATAAAAGGGTCTGCCGGCTCACCATTGCCTTCAGTAAATCCTATACGCGGGTTTTCACCAGTACTGACTTTTTTGATGGCCGAACTGAACACATATTCCAGATTCTGGATTGAGTTATTGATATTTTGTTCGTAGTTACCAGCAGCATCGAGGTTCTGTAATAGTTTTACCGGCAGCTGTCTGTCGCCAGCCTGTACAACAGCCATAGGAAAAACTGTCTTTTGGGTAAAGCCAGCCTCGTTTTTAATATTCAGATTTGTAGGTTCAATACCAATACTGTATAGATTCTGCAAAACTGTATCCTGTGCCTGCTGGTCGAGCCCCTCCAGAGGATCAGTAAAAACAACCTTGATCTTTACTCCTGAACTGGCCTTGTAGTCATCCAGCAAATCTGAAGTAGCGTTTTTAAGCCTTTTAAATGCAGCCGGCAGATTGCCATCCAAAAATACGGTAACAGTAATTTCTTTATCGGCTTTCGCCAGAATAGCCATCGTCTTTGGATGTAGTGTAAACCGCCTTTCGAGTGTGAAATCAAAGCGCGTATAAAAATAGGAAGATCCAATATTTGCAATGATGAGAACGATGATAAAAAGCAATGGCATTAACCATTTATTTTTCTTGCCTGCTACCATTTTCTACCTCCGATCACAAGTTTGGTTGCTCCCAGAAACAATAACGTGAAGCTGATAAAATACACCAGATCGCGGGTATCCAGAACACCCCTGCTCATCGATTGAAAATGAGCGTTGACACTAAGCCATACAAACACATCTTCCAGCAGGCCGAGCGCAAAGATTTTACTCATGGCATCAAAGCCGCTATAAACAATAAAGGAGATAAAAACAGATACCGCAAAAGCAATCACCTGATTTTTGGTGACGGATGAAGAAAAGACACCGATAGCTGCAAAAGCTCCGCCCAGCAACAGCAGCCCTATATAGGAACCTGCTACAGCCCCTCCGTCAATGTTTCCTTTAGGCATGCCCAGCTGAACAATGGTATAATAATATAATAAGGTAGGCAGCAGCGCAAATAAGATGAGCAGCAGGCAGGCAAAGTATTTGGCCAGGATGATCTGCCAATCAGTTAGCGGTCTGCTCGCCAGCAAAATATAAGTACCTTCTCTACGCTCTTCGGCAAATGAGCGCATGGTAATCGCAGGAATTAAAAACATGAACAGAAATGGCGTCAGACTGAAAAACCCGTTCAGTTCTGCATAACCGTACTCCAGAATTGATGTATCAGGGAAAAACCAGAGGAGCAAGCCGGATACCAACAGGAATACACCGATGGTAATGTAGGCCATCAGGGAATTTAACAAACTGAATATTTCGCGTTTAAATACTGCGTACATGAATGATGATAATGATGCCGAAGTTAGATGAATTATGCTACATATGCCAATTACGCATAAAAAAAAGGCAGCCCTTGTCAGGACTGCCTTTTATAATTTTTAGCTGATGGATTACAAACCGAAGTTATAAGCCAGTCTTAAGCCCACAAATCTTGATTTGAAATTGAAGTTGGTATTACCTGGTCCATCATAGTTGGTTGACCACTCTTCGTATCTTGCGCTAAGATCCAGAGATCCTTTGTCAGATACAGGGAACTCAATACCGATATGCGGTGTATAGGCAAAAGAAGTTTTTGAATTATCACCTGTACCAAAAGCAGCACCCAGCTCACCACCTACATAAAAGTTTTCTGCAAGGAAGTAGTTGATACCTGCTTTAACCGGAATTACATTTAAATCTGCATTTCTGATAGTAGTTCCACCTATTGTAGCGATATCCTCACCTCTAAAGGTCAGGTAGCCCGCAGATGCAGTGAAATTCAATTTCTCTATGATTGGTGTCTGGAATTGTAACGTTCCACCATATCCCAATTTATAAGCATCACCAAAGTCACCTGTTGGGAAAGCAAATTCAGCACCTATTCCAATTTTGGAGCCAGACATAGCCGGATCTTTAGTTTGTGCAGACACATTTGAGAATGCAAACATACCGGCGATAGCGGTTAGTAAAAATAACTTTTTCATAATTGTCTTTATTTAGTTAGCGAGACAAAATCCCGTTTATAGCTAAACAAAAAGGTTGCCAAACAAAATAGTTGTTAAACAAAACGCTATATTTCAGCGTGTTAAAGATCTGAATATTTCTTCTAAAGAGTCAGTTTTATGTTTGCTTTTGAGATCAGTTAACAGAGAATCTGCCACAATTTTCCCTTTATTGATGATCACAACCTGCTCACAAAGAGCTTCCACTTCCTGCATGATATGTGTGGAGAGAATCACCGTTTTGTCCCTGCCCAGATTTCTGATCAGTTCGCGGATATCAGTAAGCTGGTTGGGATCAAGCCCTGTAGTAGGTTCATCAAGGATCAGGATCTGCGGGTCGTGGATCATTGCCTGGGCCAGCCCAACACGTTGTTTATAGCCTTTGCTGAGCATAGAGATTTTCTTATGCTGTTCATCACCCAGACCTACCCTTTCAATAACCTCCCTGACTTTAAGTTTTGGTTGATGCAGCTGATAGGTATCTGCTACGAAGGCCAGAAATTCCCTGACATACATATCCGTATATAAAGGTGTATTCTCTGGCAGGTATCCCAGAATGCGCCGCATCCCCAGGCTTTCACGCTGTGTATCAAAGCCACCCAGGGTTGCTGTTCCTGACGTTGGCTGGAGATACCCCGTCAGCATCCGCATGGTGGTAGATTTACCTGCACCATTAGGACCCAGAAAACCCAGAACTTTTCCCGGAACAGCTGTGAAACTGATCTGGTCTACTGCCTTTTGCTCTGCAAATGTTTTAGATAAACCTTCTACCTGTATACTCAATGCCTGAATTTTAAAATCTTTAATGATATGGAAAAAGCCCTTTTTAACAGCTCCACCGCTATCCCTTTCAAAAGTAATAATTAGTACTTACTTATTCGGTCAAAATTACCCTCAACTTTCTATCTTTGCAGTATTATGGCCAAAACGAATAACGACGAACAATTTAAAAATGTGATCTCTCACGCTAAAGAATACGGTTTTGTATTTCAAAGCAGTGAAATTTATGATGGATTAAGTGCCGTGTATGACTACGGTCAGATGGGTGCTGAACTGAAAAATAATATCAAAACATACTGGTGGAAATCAATGGTGCAGATGCACGAAAATATTGTAGGTATCGATTCCGCGATATTTATGCACCCTAAAGTATGGAAAGCCAGCGGACACGTAGATGGCTTCAGTGATCCGATGATCGATAATAAAGATTCAAAAAAACGTTACCGTGCCGACCAGTTACTAGAAGATAAAATTGCCCGTTATGAAAAAGACGGGAAAACAGATAAAGCAGCAAAACTTCAGGCCGATATGGATGAGGCGCTGAAAGCAGAGAACCTGCCGCAGCTAAAAGTACTGATCGAGGAGCATGAAATTGCATGCCCGGTGAGCGGTACAAAAAACTGGACAGATGTACGCCAGTTTAACCTGATGTTCAGCACCCAGTTTGGTGCCATGGCTGAAGGTGCCGAAGAAGTGTACCTGCGTCCGGAAACTGCACAGGGTATTTTTGTAAACTTCCTCAACGTACAAAAATCAGGAAGAATGAAAATTCCTTTTGGTATTGCCCAGATTGGTAAAGCCTTCAGAAATGAGGTGATTGCCCGTCAGTTCATCATGCGTATGCGCGAATTTGAACAAATGGAGATGCAGTTTTTTGTTCGTCCGGGCGAAGAAATGAAATGGTACGCTTACTGGAAAGAAGCCAGGTTGAAATGGCATACTGCCCTGGGTACGGACCCTGCGAAATACAAATATCACGACCATGCCAAGCTGGCTCATTATGCCAATGCAGCAGTGGATATTGAGTTCGAATTCCCATTCGGATTCAAAGAAGTAGAAGGTATTCACAGCCGTACAGACTTCGATTTGAGTCAGCACCAGGAGTATTCCGGTAAAAAAATGCAGTACTTTGACAACGAGCTGAATGTAGAAGGCAAACCTTATGGAAACTACATTCCATATGTGATTGAAACTTCAATCGGTTTAGACCGCATGTTCCTGCTGACGATGATCAATGCTTTTGAGCAGCAGGACCTTACTGAAGGTGATAAAGTTGACAGCCGTACCGTGCTTCATTTACACCCATGCCTTGCACCAATTAAAGCTGCCATCCTGCCTTTGACAAAAAAGGACGGTTTGCCGGAAAAAGCACAGGCGATCATGAACAATCTGATGCTGGATTACAACGTCGTTTACGAAGAAAAAGATTCGATTGGAAAACGCTACCGCAGACAGGATGCCATAGGTACGCCTTTCTGTATCACTATTGATCACCAGACCCTTGAAGATGACACCGTTACCATCCGCCACCGCGACAGCATGGAGCAGCAGCGAATCGAAATTAAGGATCTGAATGAGCTGATCGAAAGCAGGGTAAGCTGGAAAAACCTCCTGAGAAAATCTTAAACTCATTACAATAGAAAACCTGTCTCACGGCAGGTTTTTTTTATTTAAACCATTTGCAATAGCATTGGTCTCATTATTGTTACTGTGGCATCAACACATAAACCCGGTATCAACACGACAAATGAAATTCAGTCCGATTCTTTTCTTTCTTTTACTGATTTGTTCTTTTACAATGAAGGCTCAATCCAACAGCAATATGTGGAGCCAGGAAGAACTTGACAATGCCAATACCGCCAGGAACGCAGATTATCTCAACGAGGAAGAAAAACAAATTGTCTTTTATATGAACCTTGCCCGCACAGACGGCAGGAAGTTCTTTGAGACCTATTTCCAGGATTTTGTCAATGCGTATAATGTAGACATGCAACGCTACAGCAATTATGATGAGCTGAGGGTAAATCGCAAAGACAGATACTACAGGGGACTTAAAGAGGATCTGGAAATCATCAGGGACCTGCCCCTGTTCAGCCCCGATGAAACGCTGACATGGGTGGCGCAGCAACATGCCAAAGACCTCAGCAAAAATAATAAAGCCGGCCATAAGTCTTCGGATGGAAGAACTGTGCAGGACAGGATTGGTAAATACTATCCACGGAGATCCATGGGAGAAAACCTGGCATTCGGTTTCTCCAAAGGTCTGGCCAATGTATGTATGTTACTGCTCGATAAGAATGTTCCTGATCTGGGCCACCGTAAGACGATCTTAGGAACAGCCTACCAACTGAGACTAGTGGGCGTAAATATCAGGAACCATCCGGGTTACAAATACTGTGCAGTGATCGATTTTATCTCTGCCCCTCCGGCACGCTAACTATACATTATTTCGGGAAATGATATGCAATCCCTAAATTGCGCCGCTTATCGAGTACCAAATTTAAATATGCGCAAAGCCCTTCTCAGATTTATTGACTTCTTTTATCCACCATTTTCACGCTGGCTGTCTTTGCATACTTTCAGGTACATCGTTTCCGGTGGCACGAATACCGCAATAGGCATTATTTTATATTTCCTGATTTACAATTATGTACTGCATCAGCAGGATGTAAATCTGAGCTTTCAGCCCTATCTGATTACTGCGCCCGTAGCAACGCTGATTATTGAGGCCCCGCTGACATTCATAGTTGGCTTTACACTCAATAAATATCTGGTATTTACCAAGTCGGAACTCAAGGGAAGAATACAGATGTTCCGCTACGCCATCGTAGTGAGCACCAATCTGATGCTAAATTTTGCGATGATCAAGATCATGGTACAGAGTTTCAACTTCTACCCTTCAGTAGCAAAATTTGTTACTACCATCATTTTAGCTGTAGCCAGTTATTTTATCCAGACGCACTTCTCTTTCAAGGTGAAAAAATAAATCAGCCAAAAGTAAAAGGATGGCCGGTCTCTTGATTAATCCTTCATACAGGTTTAACTTTAGACCCATCAAATATAAAAGGGTTATGAGCGATTTTAATGACTTTAACAATCCGCAGGTAGCAAAACTGCCGCGGCATTTAAGGCAGTTTATTGTAGATCAGAACTACGATAAATATACCCCGGTAGACCAGGCCGTATGGCGTTATGTGATGCGTCAGAATTACAGTTACCTCAAGGATGTAGCCTACTATCCATATATTAAAGGATTACAGCGTGCCGGACTAAGCATTGAATATATTCCGGATCTGCAAACCATGAACGACAATCTGGGTAAACTGGGATGGGGTGCAGTCACAGTAGATGGCTTTATTCCTCCTGCAGCATTTATGGAGTACCAGGCTTACCGCGTACTGGTTATCGCCGCAGACATCCGCCAGATCAATCATATTGAATATACCCCAGCCCCGGATATCATCCACGAGTCGGCCGGCCACGCCCCTATTATTGCAGATGCTGATTACAACAGTTACCTGAGTTATATCGGATCTATTGGCGCAAAAGCGATGTTCTCTGCCAAAGATTTTGAGTTGTACGAAGCAATCCGTGCCTTGTCTATTCTCAAAGAAGCTGTGGATGCGCCTGAATATGAAATCGCGAAAGCGGAACAAGTGCTGCAAGAAATTGCTGACAATATGGGTGAACCTTCAGAAATGGCTTTACTCAGCAGGTTGCATTGGTGGACGGTAGAATACGGACTGATCGGCAGTCTTTCCGACCCAAAGATCTATGGTGCAGGATTACTCTCTTCAATTGGTGAAAGTGCTTCATGTATGATGGATAGCGTAAAAAAGATCCCCTATACAATTGACACACTCAATTACGCATATGATATCACTAAAACGCAGCCTCAGCTGTTTGTCACAGAGACTTTCCAGAACCTGATCGACGTGCTGGAGCAGTTTGCGGATACGATGTCATTCAGGAAAGGGGGATCAGAAAGCATCATCAAGGCGATGGAATCGCGTAATCCAGCTACAGCAGTCTACAGCTCAGGTTTACAGGTTACTGGTGTTTTTACAGACATGGGCATCGATATGCATGATGAACTGACCTTTGTTAAAACCACCGGCCCCTCTGCATTGGCTGTTGATCATAAACAGCTGGAAGGACATGGCAAATCTTATCATCAGGATGGATTTTCTTCGCCTGTTGGCAAACTAAAAGACATATCGCTGCCTTTGGAAAACTTTAGCAGGGCAGATCTGGAAAACATTCAGATAGCGGAAGGAAAAACTGGCATTCTTAACTTTGAAAGTGGGATCGTGGTTTCAGGACTTGTGAAAAACATTTTGCGCAGTGCTGATAAAATTGTGATGATTACCTTTGAGCAATGTACCGTGAAGGAAGGCAATGGAAACGTACTGTTTATGCCTGAATGGGGAACATATGATATGGCTGTTGGAGAAAAGATAGTATCAGTTTTCAATGGTGCCGCAGATAAGGAAGCTTATGAGGAAATCACGCATATCAGTGAAAAACAAACCACGAAGCTGAGTTATGATGCCACTACCACACGGTTACATGGCATTTACAGGTCGGTAAGAATGATCAGAGATGGAAAGGCCAGTCCTGAGGAAATCCCGGCTTTGTTCAGTCAGTTGAAAACAGACTTCAGAACAGACTGGCTATGTGCGCTGGAAATGTTAGAAATATTGCATTACACCGGTTCGTACCCCGAACTGGAAAAAGAAATCAGGATTTACCTGGAGATGAAAGCTTCCAATGAACCTGACCATAAAAAATTAATTAACGACGGACTGCATGTGATTGCCAATCCGGTTACCCAACTGATTACAGAAGAAGACTAAGATGAATATTGTATTAACAGGCGCCAGCAGTGGAATAGGTTTCGAAACCGCATTGGAATTTACTTTAAAAGCGGAAAACAAGGTGGTTTGCATTGCCAGATCTGCCGATAAACTGCGGAAACTGCTGGAAATTGCACGCAGCATTAACCCCGATTGTACACTGCTGCCTGTTGAATTTGACATTGTACATGACGACTATGCAGCGCTGGTCCCATTTCTTCAACAGCGTTTGGGCCATGTAGATATCCTGATCAACAATGCAGGAGCACTGGTCAACAAATCTTTCGCCGACACTACTGCAGAGGATATGCACAATATGTTCCAGAGCAATGTCATAGGTCACTTCAATATGATCAAAAATGTACAGCCGCTGATGCAAGCCGGCGGCCATATTGTAAATATCAGTAGTATGGGAGGTTTCCAGGGTAGTGTAAAGTTTCCCGGTCTTGCGGCCTATTCTTCGAGTAAAGGAGCCCTGGCCACATTGACAGAATGCCTGGCCTATGAGCTTGCAGATACCGGAGTCAAAGTGAACTGCCTGGCACTGGGTTCTGCACAAACAGAAATGCTGGAGCAGGCCTTCCCTGGATATGAATCACCTGTGATGGCCTTTGAAATGGGCAAATATGTTGCTGATTTCGCTGCAACGGGCCATAAATTCTTTAACGGTAAGATTCTTCCCGTTGCCGTTACTACCCCATAATTTTTTATGGGGTATTTGTCCTAATGAATATTATTTTAATATCTTTAGGGCAAATAATATGAAAAAAGTCCTCATTTTATTCTTTTTCAGTCTGTTTTTCGCCACCTCCGGCGAAGCGCAGACGGTTCCTGCAAAGTACAGGGAACTGGTCGACAAACTCAATTCACACTTTAGTACTGAAACACCGGCAAGCAAACTGATCAGCTTTGCAAAAACAATGATCGGTGTTCCTTACCGTTACGCCTGCAGTAACCCCTCGGTAGGTTTCGACTGCTCGGGATTTGTCAGTTATGTATTTCACAATTTCGGTTTTGATGTTCCGCGTTCATCAACGGAATTTAATGTAGCCGGAAAACCAATCAAACTGGAGAATGCAAAAGTTGGGGATGTACTGGTATTCACGGGTACCAATCCACGCAGACGGGTTGTAGGCCATGTAGGCATTATTGCAGAGATAGAGGGTGATACGATACACTTTATCCATTCTACCTCGGGCAAGGCACATGGCGTAACAATCACTACCCTCAATGCCTATTACCGCAGCAGGCTGATGAAAGCCGTAAGTATTCTTTAACTTTCCAGCAGTACTACTTTTAAGGCACTGAGCACTTCACCTCTTTTGAGCATTTCTTTTGCCAGCTCATGCAATTCACGCTGACGGTTTACCGCATCACCAATTGTGGCATCCAGCACCTCTTTTACAGCTTCATCATTCCTGATCATATCGATTTCTTCTTCTGAAGGTATATGTTCGATATTTCCCAGCATGCCGAGGTCATTTCCGGTGAGCACATATGAATTTCTAACCTGCTTTGGCAGTGCATCCACCCCTATCCCCAGTGTAGTCAGGGGCTTCGCCACCTGAAACAGGTTATCCTGTGTGACACGGCAATACCAGTCACCCCCCAGCCGCGCCACCAGGTCGATCTTAGCCTGATCAATCTTGCCTTCGTTGTCCAGAATCTCTTCTTTGATATGGATCAGCTTTACTTCTGCCAGCACCAGATTACCTGCCCCGGGCTGCTCCCCAAGATGGATAACCTCCTTTACTATACACTCCATCTGCACCGGAGCCTCGGCAACCCGCGGTGGCCTTACCAACTGCGAAGCCTGCATGGTAAAACCGGCCTTCTCAAATTCGTTGATACCTTTTGCATATTCGGTACTCGCCAGGCTCATCTGCTGCACCATGGGATAATTGACGATATTAATAACACACTCCTTCACCTCCAGGATATTCTCCAGCGTATGTTTGGTCGTATTGTCCCGTACCCTTCTGGCAGGAGAAAATATACACATCGGTGGATTTGTACTAAACATATTGAAAAAACTGAAAGGACTCAGATTTACATTTCCCGCCTTATCCACAGTTGTCGCGAAGCAAATGGGCCTTGGTGCTACAGCATAATGCATATAGTTCTGAAGCTGGGCAGGAGTTAACTCGGAAACATTGAGGCTAAGCATTATTTTTTTAGTGCTAAGATAGAAAAATCTGTGTCAGCCTTGCGGATGGTATTGCTCAAACGGCCAAGACCTGTAATCTCCATCTCTACCACATCCCCATCCTGCAACCATTGAGGCTGATAATTGGGATCATTCAAAAGACCGGTACCATTGAGTTCCAGAAAGCATCCCGTTCCAACGGTTCCTGATCCGATTACATCACCAGGAAGGATATCCACACCATAAGCACAGCGTTCTATAATTTCCGCAAAGGTCCAGTCCATATCTGCCATATTCCCTGCCGATACCTGCTTGCCGTTCACTGTACAGGTCATCTTTAAGTTATAGGCATTACCGGTATGTCCCGGTTTGGCATCGGTACGAAATTCTTCAAGCTCATCAGGAGTAACCAGCCATGGACCAATTATAGTAGAAAAATCTTTACCCTTTGCAGGCCCCAGGTTGAGCAGCATTTCCTCCATCTGAAGTGTGCGTGCACTCATATCATTCATGATCATGTACCCGGCAATATAACTATCGGCTTCGGCAGCAGTGATATTCCTTCCCTTTTTCCCGATCACAATAGCTACCTCCAGTTCAAAATCCAGTTTCTGGAAATGATCAGGCATACATTCGATCTCCCCGGGCCCGCTGACAGCGTTGTGGTTGGTAAAGTAAAATATAGGATACTGGTCGAACTCGGCAATCATATCCACTTTCCTGTTTCTCCGTGCAGCAGCTACATGCTGGCGGAATGCATAACCGTCGCGGCATGACGCAGGATGTGGTACCGGCGCGATCACTTCATAGAAGGCCTCTTCTTTGGGTTCTATTTCAGCAGATTTAATTTTGGCATCAATTGCCAGTGCCCGTTCCATCAGCACTTCGGCATCCTTCAGAAATGCATTCATGTCATTTGGAATTTGCTTATCACAGGAATGGAGGTTATAGATATGACCATTGACGAAAACCCCCAGGTGCTCTCTGTCTTCTGTTATGTAAGATACTAGCTTCATATAGTTTATGTTTGGCAGCGGTTACGCTTGATATAGATCAAAGCTAGAGATTTTCAATGGAATATGATTTAAATCTACAACAATTAGAATCTAAGGATAATTTTGATTACTGCTGATTTAATTCTTAAATTAGCAAACGTATTATATGACAAATAGCAATATCAAATATCAGGAACGGATTTCCAGCCAGGTTTTGGCTTCCTTCAGATATGCTATGCTCTCTAAGCTCATTTTTGCCCAGTACTCCATTTAAGCTCTTCCCAGCAATTCAGTGTATTTAACGTTCTCACGTTTTTTATACGTTCCCATATTTTAACCAATATATATTCCTATAGTTATGCCCATTTATCATACTTTAGGTACCATTCCGCCTAAAAGGCATACTGTTTTCCGTAAACCAAACGGCGAGCTTTATGCAGAGGAACTGGTATCCACAGAAGGGTTTTCAAGTTTATACTCGCTTGTTTATCACTGTCATCCCCCAACAATCGTCAAGTCACTGGGCGAACCGTATTCGGTAGAGCCCAAAATCGCCAGGGAGAAACACCTGAAGCACACTTCGCTGATCGGTTTTAATATCGCGCCAGAAGATGATTACCTGCAAAGCAGGAAGCCTGTGCTGGTGAACAGCGACCTGTACATTTCGCTCGCCGCTCCGCGGAAATCCATGACGGATTACTTCTACAAAAACAGCCAGGCCGATGAGGTGATCTTCATCCATGAGGGTTCAGGACTGCTAAAAACCGGGTTTGGAAAGATCAGGTTCAATTACGGTGATTATCTTGTAGTACCGCGCGGCACAATTTATCAGCTGCAGTTCGACGACGAGAAAAACCGTTTGTTTATCGTGGAGAGCTTTAGCCCCATCCGCAGCCCCAAACGCTACAGGAATGAGTACGGACAGCTGATGGAACATTCTCCTTATTGCGAACGCGACATCAGGAAACCCACAGAACTGGAGACCAATGATGAACTGGGAGATTTTAAAGTGCTCATCAAGAAACAAGGTCTCATCTATCCTTATACCTATGGTACACATCCCTTCGACTTTGTGGGCTGGGATGGCTTTCACTACCCCTGGGCTTTTTCCATACACGACTTTGAGCCGATCACAGGCCGTTTGCATCAGCCGCCTCCGGTGCACCAAACCTTTGAAGGACATAATTTCGTCATCTGCTCTTTTGTACCCCGCAAATACGACTACCACCCACTCTCCATTCCTGCTCCCTATAATCACAGTAATGTTGACAGTGATGAAGTTTTATATTATGTAGATGGTGATTTCATGAGCAGAAAGAGCGTGGTCAAGGGACAGATTACGCTGCATCCCGGCGGTATCCCCCACGGACCGCACCCGGGTACTGTAGAGAAATCCATAGGAAAGGAAAAAACTGAAGAACTGGCCGTAATGATCGATCCCTTTCGCCCGCTGATGCTTACAGAAGATGCTGTAAAAATTGAAGACGAAAGCTACCACAAGAGCTGGCAGATCAATATAGAATAACAAAAACTGATACTAACGAAAAATTAAATAAAAAATCATGCAAACTCAATTTGTAGAAAAAGAAACATTAACGCAGGATTTCCTTCCGCTCAACGGGACAGACCATGTGGAGCTGTATGTAGGAAATGCCAAACAATCAGCACACTTTTATAAAACGGCCTTTGGCTTTAACAGTGTGGCTTATGCTGGTCCTGAAACCGGCCTAAGGGACAGAGCTTCATACGTTCTGCAGCAGGGAAAGATCAGGTTGGTTTTAACTACCCCCCTGAAGTCTGAGGGCCCAATCATGGAGCACATCAAAAAACATGGTGACGGTGTAAAAATTCTGGCACTTTGGGTGGATGATGCCTACAAATCCTACGAAGAAACAATTAAAAGGGGGGCAAAATCCTATCAGGTACCTCAAACCCTGACTGATGAATTCGGAGAGATCCGCACTGCCGGGATTTATACCTACGGTGAGACAGTGCACCTATTTA
>Ga0157373_10001687_pt1 | contig 16850 bp, 12 predicted proteins | sample C65metaG_FD_113460 | JGI IMG/M metagenome (GOLD analysis project Ga0157373, IMG submission 113460) | Corn rhizosphere microbial communities from Kellogg Biological Station, Michigan, USA - C6-5 metaG | ecosystem: Host-associated > Plants > Roots > Rhizosphere > Soil | place: USA: Michigan... | reverse complement strand
CTGGCTTAAGGAAAAACGTCGGATCTGTACGCGTTACGACAAACTGGCCAGCAGCTTTAAAGCCATGGTCACACTGGCCTGCATCGAAAGATGCTTGCGGGCTGACTTTTCAGACAAACCCTAAGCGTGTGCTTAAATAGTTAAAACGACATCTACTGACCGTAACGCATTTTTTTTACGTAACGTAGTTGTGTTACGAGCAAAAAATTGCGTTACGTCATGCTTGGCTCAGGCATGTTAGAGGGCTCCAAATCGAAAACTGGTCAAGTCGAGTGTCACCATCCACTGATCTGGAGGATGGATCAATTAGAAATGTGCAAAATTCGCACTTTGCTATTCGAGAGTTGGCTACATCGGGGCGCCCAAGTGTACTGACAGACGTCTATCGACCGATTCTGTTGAAAAAATCGGATTTTCAAATGGCCTGAACTTAAGCACGACCACTAGCGGAGAAGCAGTCAGGGGCATTTGACTCGCTTCGTGAAATTCATCCATCGGGTCGTTTGGGCCTAAGGCGCTTGCTAGAAGCGTCGCGCGTCGGTGAGCTGTATGAACATCGGATCGCCACGATGCTGCGTGACGCCGAGCGCATCGGCAATGGCGCTGCGCACAGATTCACGACCTGCCAGGGAGATATATTGAACCCTCGGCTGATGGCATCCAGTTGATCCCATGGGTTTGAGTTCTGGCTTGCATGACGTAACGAAGGATGGCGCCCCGCACGCGGAGCGCAGAGAAGCAGCTTTGGGAATAGCCCTATCTCAGCCTTTGATGTCACGGGGATCATTGCCCGGCTTGACAGTGTCCTTCGTTCTGAATTGCCCTTCGCGCCCTTTGGTAGTCATTTCACCACCACCCTGGTTTTTCAGCATTTCTCGTGCGGCCTGCTGAGCCTCGGCTTGTGTGTCATGTACGCTTGAGGCTCGCTCAGAATCGTTGCGCTTGTTCTCCCACTTCCCATCTGGGCGCTGGGAAATGGTGCGGTCCTGAGGTTTACTCATGATGAAACTCCTGTGATTGGGTCTCCATATATAGACAAGCATAGGGCCTTTTGCCAGCCAGCATGCTCACCGCAAGGCTGTAGTCTGGCAGTGTGCGGATTTTAAGGTTTAGTATTCAGACCCAGCACGTCACGCAACGACTCGTTGTCTGGCCAAGTCCTGTGCATCAGCCACCAAACGCATGCTTGGCCGATACCTCGGCTAATGGCTCCGATGCCTTGAAGATGAGTGATGCACAAGGCACTGATCTCTGCTTGTTCAGTTGGAGGCTCACTGTGGCCATGCGTTTCAAGTGATAACAGTCGATAGAAAACGGTATACAGGTCCTGCACCTCGGCTTCCCTCGCTTGATCTTCTATGTTTTTGCGCCGACGAGGCTGCTTTGCTTGCTCGCTTTCCAGATACTTGGCGGTCACGTCTTCCCCAGTGGTGCGATCAAACATCCTGGCGGTGCCTGATTTCAGGTTCATTTTGAGGGCTTTCGCCAACTCGGCAGGGCCTGCGTCCATCTGGGATTCCGTATTCTCGACGGACCTGATACCCCACAAGGTTGTGATTAATTGTTCAAGCAAGCTTCGGCTCAGAATTCCCAAGCACGCAGAATTTTCAATTGTGCCCAAAGCCACAGCGCCTTTTACCAACACCGATGCACGCCTCAACTGTTGCCGGGTAAATTCATCGCGTTTATCCAGTGAGGCTCCGCCCTCAATCTGTGATGCCTGGATAAGCACCCCAGCTTGTAGCGTCAATGACTCAAAAAGTTCATTCATATTCGGTGGTGAGCTACTCATACAGTTTCAACGCCTTCTGATCGATGTAGGTGCAGGGCAGCAAAGCTCTCCCTGTGGAGTGTGATGAATGTAGTGCATGTGTTATCGAGCAGGGAGGGATTTCCGACTTGATGGGGGGCATGATCACTCAGTCATAGCAGCGCTATATTTTGGGATGTGATTTTGCGTTCACCAGGTGGATTTTAGGCAGCCACTGGCCGGAAATTGAGTAGGATGGCAATCGAACTTCAGACACTTCGAAACCTACTCCTCGGACCGTTCGCACGATGACAATCAAATTAGAGATCCACTCTACCGATCCTGAAGTTATCGCTTTGATCCAGCGCTACTGGGCACTGAATGAAGAATGTAAGCCTGTCGAGAACGTGAGCGCGATGCTGCCTTTTCGCGAAGTCCTCAAGCCACATGCCCTCGCGGCCTATATCAAAGCGCATTGCACCGTTTATGACGAGAACCAGAACTGTTCTGTCTGCGGTAGCGCGTTGGTTATCACGAGCAGGTCCGAGGTGAAGAGATTCAAGCAACACCCGCTCCGCCCTTGCGCGGTATGCAAGGCCGAACTGGACGAGGCTAGGCGAGTAGCTGAGGCGAAAGCGGAGGCTGACTTGCAAGAGCGAGTTGCGCAGCATACCGAGCGTGTCATAGCAAAAAAGACTGACTACTCGACCATCCCTAATGACCTAGCATTCGTCCTGATGGCACTTGAGCGCGCCATCGCTCCTCGCTTGTTCGGTGGCAGATTCACCTTCAACGATTGCCAGGCTCTAGCACCCACGCACTCGGAGATGTTCATCAACCGTCTTTGGAAATCCGGCGTACTGTCGGACGATCCACGCGCTGCTGGCACAAGCGCCTATTTCGCAAACGCGAACGAACTGAACTACGACCCTAATAAAATTCGGTTCATGCTAGTTCCCGATGAACTTCTGGGCGGAGGCGAGGAAGCCTTCAATGAGTTGGTGGTACGACCATTTACGAATGAAGGCATGTTGGCGCTTTGGTACGAATACGCCGTGGCCGATTGTATGGCCTACCTGAACAATCAGTTGCAGGAATTCAGGCAAGTCTTTCCTGTACACAAGACGGAAGAAATCAAAAGCGCGATTTACACGGCGTTGAAGTACTACAGCACCAGGGACGTATGGAGCTTGCTGTGGCGGGTCGTGCAGACAGTATCGTCTAACTCGAATCATAAGTACTCCAACAAAGAGCGGTCGGCTGGCACCATTGCGTCAAAGCTGCGGCTTCAATTTGAAAAAGCACGTAAGGAGAAAACCGATTTAGGTGAGTGGAATCGTTTGAAATCGATACCGGCAGGAACGTTAGGTCAGCTTTTCTACGAGCTGTATGACATTGATGAAACGACTGATGCCTCCGTAATCATCAAAGCACTTTCTGATGAAGAACCCTTAGATCGCGAAGAAATTGAAGCGAGTATCGACGCTCATGTTAAGCAGTTGATGACTTCTGCGCTAGCCAATGGAAGCGGGGCGGCGGCAATTTATGATTTAGCAGAATTGATCCGTAATGGTGCGGGAATTTCTGATGCGGTGGAGCAGATTGCTGAAATCTATGCTAAGCATCCTGCTGAGGAATTCTCTACTTGTTGAAAAAAATGGTGCCCTGATAGTTGGCACTTGGATCCTGGCTTTGCTGCAATTTCGTCAGTATGGAGAGGAGAGGGCGCTTTATAGAAAAGCTACTATTATCACAGCCCCCACCAAGGCGCCAACGCCCAGTGCCTGCCGGAAGCTGGAAGCGTCCCCGAATTCCAATGAACAGACACCGCCAATACCGGCTAGCAGCTTGCTGATTGCGGCGATAAATATGGATGTGAGCTTCATACTGCTTTACCGGCAGGAGAAAATCTTTGCTCGGGCCGGGCTGGCGATTTTGCTCGCTCGACACTGGCGCAATGGGTCGGACAGACCGGCGTACAAATCCTGCCTCTGATCTATGCGCTGCGTGAACAAGTGTTGGCCCAGGGCGTGATCCACGCGATGAGAATCCGGTTCGGATTCCCGCGCAAGGCAAGCAGAAAACTCACGGCGCTTACGTCTTGGCCTACGGCACCACGCTGTTTTCGGCGCTCAAAGCTGTGGTTTCGGGAACCGCCACTCATTAGACAAAATGATATGTGCGTGCTCTAACGAGCAGGGCCAGTGTATCGACGGATGAGTCGCTCGCAACGTCCTGCACAAGCCGGCCGACTTCACCGCCTGGGGCCGCCCGTGCAACGTTCGGAATCCTCGCCAAACCTTTCGAATGAAGTCTTTGACTCGATCTATCGCACCGAATGAGTTGGCTGACGGACCTCGGTTTCAAGATCTGAGCATTTGCGGCATTAGAAATGATTGATTGGTATGAAAAGAAAAATGCATCCGAATATTCCAAGCTCCAGCGGCTCAGTTATCAGATGCACGGCGCTAGCACTTCATTCCTTCCTAGGTGAGGGCGACTATCGGCCAGAACCGGCAGTTGATAAAAGGTAGATAGGAATTTGAGTGAATTGTTCCGCGTTATTGTTATCTGGCATCGCCAACGGGCCCCCTAGGGGTATGAAAAATATTGAGGGGCCTACTTCCGATTGCGGCATTAGCTACCTAGGTCCGCGACGAACATTTACTAACAACCCTAGAAAATTAAAAAAACCGCCCTGATACGTATGGCGAGCAAAGCACCGCCTAGGCCGCACCAGGGAGCCTCACCCTCCTCGGGAAAGCTTCGGAAGGATAGTCAGCTTGGGCTATCCAAAAACAACACTTCATAAAAAAACATATATTTTTCAATACCATACAGCCACTTAACATTACAGAATTAATAATTATAAAAGTTTAAAGCGTCAACTAAGCTGACAACTAAGTCGTAGTGCATTTTTTTCTTGCAAAGTTAACTTTGGTGGGGATAGGATTGCCCTACACATGAGTCATAGAAAGTACGCCAGACACAAACCCAAACCCAAACCCACTTAAAGTTTTCGAGGCATTATGTCGTCTCCTACGGAAGCCCCAATTACTGGAGGTTACAGAAAAGTATTGCTAAAAAACGTGGTTCTCTGGCGTAAGTGCATGGCTGCTGAAGACAAGATGAATGCTACGTGGGGCAGCGGTTATGGGGCGAAGTTAGCTAACAGCATCAGTTACGCTATAGAACCCTTTGTGCCAGCCGAAACAGACCTAATTCGCCATCATGTAATCCTGAGACCAGACGGTAGCATATGGAAAGAAGGAAGCCTCTATTTACTCCGATGTGCTCTCGAGGGGGCAGATCATCCGACAATCTCCGGAATGGCAGGCGATTTGTGTAATTTCGCTAATGCCATGTGGTACTCCGGGAAAGATATGTGGGACTTCAGTGGGCCTAAAGCTAGTAGGCCTACCTATTTATATAAAAGCATTTTGAAAAAAAGAGTAATGGAGAATGCTAATCGCGTAAATACTGAAAACCGAAAAATCAATAGAATGGTCGGTTTTTATCGAGCAGAAGCGGATCGAGGATTCAAACCTGAACAGGAAATGTGGAAAACGATTAAGAAAAGAATACCGATCCAAGATAAGTATGGTTTTACACAGCACAAAGAGGTTGTGGGCACAGATCTAACTTTCAAAACAGTGAAAGAAAACCACGATATGCCAAATGGTAAGTACATCGTGGATGGCGGAAAACTTTGTCCCATGGGTAAAGAGAATCAAGAAGCGCTGCTTGAGGCTCTTGACACATCAAATAACGTGGAGATGCTGCTATCCCACATAGTAGCGTTAACCGGTGGGCCTCGCATGCAAACCATTTTCACTATGCGACATAACTGTATCAATAAAGATGCTGAAGATCGCCTAGTGCAGGTTGGTTTTGATGCCGGTGGCGACACAATGATCGATACGAAGCGCAACAAGAAGGAATGGATAGTCCTGCCTGAGTGGGTACACTTCCTGATCGCAAGGTATCTCGAATCTGAACGGTATAAGAAGCGAGCCGCAAAATCCATTATCGGTACTAGCGAAGATCAGTATGTTTTTCTCACCGAAACAGGAAGGCCCTACTACATTGGAAAAAAAGATCAAGCAATCTTCAACAGCGTCGAATCGGGATCGGCAGTTAGAAAATTCCAGCAAGAAACACTAAATAAAATTCTGAAAAAAACAGGGAAGTTTTTCAAATATCGTTTTCACGACTTGAGAGCCACCTTTGGAATGAATCTATTAGAAGGCTTGAAAAAAAATGATGTGAGCGAACTTGCGGCTTTGGACACTCTCAAAAATAGGCTAAATCACGCTAACGTCGCGACATCAAAACGATATGCGGACTTTAAGCCTACAAAGGAGCAGTCAGCCGCCGCTCAATCGGAATATGAAGAGCACATAAGGTCACTCATAAATATCGAAAGGCTAAGCCATGGCTCTCGTAAAACGTAATACGCATGAAATTGACATACGTCAATATGAACTCAGCTCCATATCTCAAGCGATACGCTCGGTTCCGCTGGAAGATTTAGCTATACGATTTGAGCACAACCGCAGGTACGATATTGGTTCTATGTGTTACGTGTCGCGATTCTCTGCTGTTAGGAAACAGTCACGCCCAGTCGATGCTGAGTCCTTGATCTCATATCGTCCTCAAAAAATTCAAGATTGGATTATCGCAATAGTGTCTGAATTCTACATAAATTCAAGAGGAATGACTTGTTACGCGAATACTATAAATTTCGCAAAGTTCGCAGATTGGAATGATCAAAATGGTTTCGAACATTTTCTTGCCACCCCTGAAAACTATCACAAAGCATATCAAAAATACACCGCAATGCTGATGGAGAAAATCGATCTTGGCACTATACTTCCTTTCACAGGGAATCGGAACCAGGCGGGGGCGTTCGACTCGGCCACGCTATTTTTCCCAAATGATAATTTTAACTTCCGCAGTGATGTTCCTCTAATCTCAAATTCTAAGCCAACGGGAAATCCCACAAAGCCACCTACAGAAAAAGAGCTGGGCGCCTACATCAGTGTCTGTGATTACCTGTTCAACGGTATCACTGATTTTTTGCTCGAATTTAAATCTTTTCCAGCACGGCTAGAGCTGGGTATCGAACAGCCTTGGCTGATGATTGGCGAGCTGCCCTTTGCAACTACGTCTATATTAGAAACTTCGATAAAATCAAAAGAATACATCTATTGGGATTATGAACTCGGCCGACTACGTGCTCTTGAAGAAGCCTGCAATTATTCTATCCGACCATCATGCTTTGTTGCTCATGGTCATCGGGAGCAGGAAGAATTACTAGGGGAAGCTAATGCCGACCCAAGACATTTGAAAAGAATGCGCTTGGCGAAAATTGCTCACGATGCCTTTCTGGCAATGTTTTTTGCAAATACAGGGCTGAATGACGCTCCAGTCAGAGCAATCCCTTGGGACGAGAATTATGAGGTTGGTTCAAGCAAAAATATTGGTTTTAAAACGATAAAGTTTCGTGGACACGACCGAGTTGTAGAAGTAGAAATCCAGTCAACTTTTTTAAAAAAATTTCTGCAATTCGTCAGGTTGCGTGCGTTCATCTGCGGTGCGGACGATTCAGAATTTCTATTCATAGGAATGAAAGTTCACGGAGAGATGATAATCACGCAATTGCGAGCGAACGAGCTTTTTAACTTTAACCAGCGACTCACACATTATTACGACAAAGATTTTAATGGTTTGGGCGTGCAAGAACTCAGGGCGTACAGAGCACATTATTGGTTACAAAAAGGGAAATCAACTGAGCAAACCGCTCAAGCTATGGGCAACACACCAGCCATCACGCGAAAGCATTATAACGTTGCAGATGAAGCGACTGCCGTTGGCGAAATAGTCCCAATGCTCAATCGTCTTATGCAACTGCTTGATGATTACAAGGGTGAGGACATGCCAGCCGGGGCCTGCGACAAACCTGGTCACCCAGAGGAAGAAATAGCGGTTCCTAAAGGATATGAGCCGGACTGCAAAAAACTCGAAGGTTGCATTTATTGTCAGCACTTCAGATTACATCCGAATGAAGAAGACATTCGGAAATTGCTAAGCATGCGATTTGTTATTAAACAGCGCATAACAAAATGTAGTAATGCGGAACACTTTCTAGCAGTCCACCAGCCCGCAGTTGACCATATTGATTTGCTCCTGAATTCTCTTAAATCTGAACGTCCCACGTCCGTAGAATTAATCGCTAGAGTGTCGCTTGAGATCACTGAAAACTTCCAGCTTACAGAGTACTGGGAGCGCCAATATTCACGCATGATTAACCTCGGAACAGCCTGATGAAATCGAAAAATACTCAAAAAAAAACGCCACCAAATTCCACACATGTACGCCGCGTCCGAGAAAATCAATTTCAAACTGATGCTTACCGTGGAATGTCATTTGACCGCATAGGGCCAGACCTAGTAGTTTCTCGGGATAAAGAAGGAAACGTAATAAGTAATTTTGTACAGAATTACTGGCATTTTCCTAACTATGCACACTCGGCCACAGACAACACAGAGTTTTACTTCGATGTACCACGGTTATGGCATCAACATGCTTTTAAAAATAACATCTTTGTAAAAACAGTTTTTATTGCATCCATGTTTTCACCAAATATCAAGACTGGAGCCGTTAGGCGTCTCACTTCGATGCATGCATTAAATTTATCACTCAGAAATCTGGTAGATTATGCTGAAAAAATAAATATTCCCGCCCAAGACATTTTCAACTCCAAAGATCTTATGACGAAGTATATTTCTCAATGTGCACCATCTGAATTCAGAATTCTCAAAATTATCGCTCGAACGATATCTCACAATGATATTTCGATGCATAACATCACTATTCATTCACATGTCTTTTCGCTTATAGAGGAAGTTGCACGTACCGCTCGTAGCTTAAACGAATCTGAGCAGACCCCTATTATACCAAGTCGCATATTGGCTATTAAGTATACACAATATAAGACTTGCTTAAAAGAATACGAGCGCTATAAGGGGAGACTTCAAGACCTAATTACAGCTTGCTGCAATGACAGATATTATGGGCGAGGCCCTAAAGGAACACCCGCACGAAAATCGCGGGTAGATTTCGCCCAAGCGGTAGAGGCTCACGGGCTCACCTTATTAGCCCAAAAATATTCTTGGCATAACGTTCGAAGCTTAACCAAGCACCTCCGAAGAGTTCAGTGCTGTGCTAAAAACCTTATCCATCTATACACACTTATGCGCGACCATGAAGCACTTAACTTAAAATCAGGCAGTATAAAAAATATAACGGGGTGGAACGGCGAAGCTCTTTATATTATATCCACAACAACTAAGCTGACAGGAAAACCGGAGACTCTTGAGTGGATAACGATAAGTGCGGTACAAGCCCCGCTTAAAGCACTCGAATCTATTCATAGCTTTATCGCTCCCTATATCAAAAACGAGGAAATGAAACAATGGCTTATGGTTTCTCCAAGCTTTTTGCCAAGTTCTGGGATTGACGCAAACGACGAGCGAATTCAGCTTAACTTTGAAAGAGATATGTTACCACCAGTCTATATTACTGAAAGAGACATCATTGAGTTAGAAAGCATCGACCCTACTAGAAACTGGCGCGCCGACAAAAAATATCGAATAGGCCAACCTTGGATCATCAAGTCTCATCAATTTCGCCGCTCTATCTCAGTATTCGCAGGCCAGTCAGGATTAATCACTATACAGTCATTGAAGAGATTACTTCAGCACCTCACGGAAACCATGTCAATTCATTATCAAAAAGGTTGCGCTGCGGAGAATTACATTATGGGCCTCGCAAATCCTGCATTAGTGGAGGAAATGATTAAAGCTAAAGCTGAGGCAGATAACGCGCTCTATCTCCGCAGCGTCATTACGTCCAAAGAAATATTAGGTGGCCTTCACGGAAAGAGAGCCACACAACAAAGATTAGAGAACGTTTGGATTCTTCAGGACGAGAATCAATTCAACCGTAGCGTAAAACAGGGCCTCCAGCACTTTGAGTTAACGTGCTTTGGCGGATGCTCTTGCCCCCATAAATGCGACAAGCGAGCACATTCTGATATCACCTCATGTTCTGGTTGCGAATGGTGCACAGTGATTCCTTCTAAGATCGACGCGACTATAACTGAGTTAGCATGGGATCTTAAGCACTTGAAGCCAGGTACCGTAGAATACAGAGCAGAAGAGCAAAATCTTAGAGACTACGAGTTAATGCGGTACAGACTAATTTCCAAAGCTTAACTTAAGTTAAATTTAACGAACAGACACCTCCTAGCCTGAGCACGATTTTCGACTCAGCGAGTTTTTATAAACTAATTTTTCTTTTGAAAAATGGAGTGGTCGAGAATAAAGTTCCAGCACGTGAGCTGATTGCATGCTTGTCATCCTCACATACCGAGCGAGCACTATGTATAACTACCAAGACACGCCCACATTACGTGGATACTACGATGCACTACAGCGGATGATAAAAGACGAAACACTCATAATTTCACCAGGGACGCGTATTTCGGCTAAAACTGTAGCGATTGAAGCCGGAAAAAGCGAAAGCGCTATCAAAAAGAGCCGCGCAGTATTCACAAGATTAATTGCTGCAATCGATATCGCAGCAAAGGAACAGGCTGAAAAAATATCTCCTGGCGTAAGAAAATTATCTGACGCGAACGAACGTCATCGAGAAACCAAAGCTAAGGCTCAGAATTACAAAGTTTTATATGAGGAGGCATTGTCAAGAGAGCTTATGCTTTTGGCACAGCTTGATGACAAAGAACGGTCACTCAGGAATCAAACCAATGTGATTCCATTCGGTCCGGCTCGTAAGCGATAAGATGCAGAAACTAGCCGACGGTAGCTAAGGCAGCGAACCGGCTGCCTATCGTAACTGGGGAAAGCAAAAATTCCCTCAATTATCAATGCTTTGTCGTCTGATCGGCTTCAATAATTGCCGCCATTATCAAAGGAATCTCGGCTAGAGCTTTTTTGTATTCTACACAAGCACCTTCACCTATCCGGCCTGTTAAAACTTCTAGCACCGCGTTCATCTGAATTTCATTTGTTGCAATAATTTTACCCATAACTTCGGGTTCGATTACCGGATATATACCTTGCTGAATGCCTCCTACCACAGCTCGAAGCTGCGCAACTCGGCGACATACAAGTTCAATCAAACTTAACGTTTCCAGCTCCGCGTAGCGCGCTGAGTACTTCGGCATCGTTTGATTGGAATGCAAAACCATATCTTTAAAAAGTTTTAAGCGATTTTGGTAACGTATGAATTCGTCGATTAGCCAATCTTCGCATATAGTTATATGCACCATATACGGTCGAGGAAACTAAAGCGTTAACCAAATCGTCTTCTAAAACGTAAACAGCATTAAGCTTTGCTTCTAACGGCATCTGCTCGATGAATTCGATTTCAGATTCTAATTTTTTTATGAGCGCTTCATCTGTGGAGTCCATTTCAAATGCGATACCTCGAATTACGACCGTCATAATGCACCGTTCTATGGTTGGGTAAAAGGAATATGGAATAAAGGTTTTTTCAAACGCTCTCAATCCATCGCCCAGGAAACGTTCATTGCGAAGCGTAACGTGACCTGAACTGGGGAAACAATCCAGTGCCGCACCCGCGGGACAGGCCGCTGGCATGAACAACGCATTGTGCTTGATCACCTAAGTGCTCATCAGCCCTTGTCGCACGTATCTCCCCCGTGAAAACGGTCTTTTAGAATCAACGTGAAACCCAGTAAGCGTAGCACAGCACCTTGCAGACCAAATCGCAATGCGCCTCGATCTGACCGAATCGTCGACGCTCCTGGTCTCAGCGAGTGTCTGAACCGCCGTATAAGGCGAATGCCACATCATGGTGCGAAATTGCGCTCACTTGTCCACCCCTTGTATTCGACATGACCAGTCCCTTGCATCCATTCTGACCGACGGCCACATCGGATTTGCCTGACCACTACGTTTCGTAAGATCGTCCGCAGCGTTCATGAAGCCGCTCGTGAGGTGGCACGTCGAATCGCAGCGACGCCGGAGTGCGCGCTCGGCACGAACGCAAGAAGGTCGAAATATTGTTCGCCCACCTCAAGCACATCCTGGAAATGGATAGCTTGAGACTACATGGGATGAGCGGGGCAATCGATCAATTCACGCTGGCGGCAGCTGCGCAGAACCTAGAGCGACTGGCCAAACTTACAACTCAAGGGCCGCCCGCCAAGAGACAGTTGTGCCTGCTTCAAGCAGAAGACCTCAAATTAGCCCACTGACAAAGCTGCAACGGTCAATGCAGAGCCGGAAAGCAACTCAATGTGGTGAGTAGGTTCTGAAGTGACGGCCAGCCTGGGTGTCTTGCATCCTGAAGGTGAATCTGTGCGTCTGATCAGGCATGCTCAGACTGGCTGGACGGTGTGCGACTCTTGAACACTGTGATATTGTTTTGACATAAAGAGAGGCACACATGTGACTTGGCTGCGAGCTGTTGTCAAAGGATGACAAATGATTGAAATTCCCTATACTCAAAAAAATCTTTTCAACTGCATCGGCTATAAAGATAAACTTTCCGATAAGTCTTTATTTAATTCGGATGAGTGCAGACAAAAAGCAACAGCCGCACTTGTAAAAATTTCAAAAAAAAATGCATTTCAAAATGCGCTTCGGCCTATTAGTATCGCGGGAAAGCAAGGATACGTTTTTACAAACTTACAATCCGAGCTAATATCGCGATTGGTTGCTAACAACATAAAAATCAACTACAAAATAAAGCAAGCCAATCGCCAAACAGTAATTGGAAATGCTATATCGCTGCTGAAAGAAGGTGGGGCATACCATGTATATCGTTTTGATATTAAAAGTTTTTATGAGAATATTGATCGAAAGTTGATTTTCACTAAGTTAATGCTTGATGCAAAGTGCTCATGGCAAACACTAACATTGCTTTCAGAGTTATTTGATGTGTTGAGTGCGCTAGGAATTGATGGCTTGCCTAGAGGATTGGGTATTAGTTCTGCTCTATCTGAATTGGCATTGCATAATTTTGATTCAAAGATCAAACATATGCCGGAAGTCTTTTACTATGGTCGTTTTGTAGATGATATTTTAATAATTACGTCAGGCCACACTTCAAGGAAAGATTTCGAGGGCGAACTTGATGCAATTTTGTTTGATCGGCTTGAGTTTCATGAGGGTAACAAACGCACTTACATAGCCGTGCCAAAGTCAAAAGATGACGCTAGTTTAGAGGTCTTTAACAGTTTTGAGTTTTTGGGGTATGAGTTCAAAGTTTTTAATCGCAATAACTCAATTAATCAGTCCAAGTATAAGCAAAGAAAGGTCCTTATTGATATTTCCTCGTCGAAAGTTCAAAAAATCAAAGCACGACTCATATCTTCATTCTGTAGCTATATTTCTGGAGCGCAAGGTTATACCGAGTACCAATTGTTGAAGTGCCGAATTAAAGCATTGACAGGAAATTATCATATTACTGACCCGATATCAGGCATAAACATAAAGACGGGGATATATTATAATTACATCCATAAGAACAATAATCACCGATGTGCATTGAAAACGCTTGATGGTTTTTTGCATGGAATGCTTTTCTCGACGTCTCACCCTCTGTCTTTTCGTATAATTCAGTGTTTAACACTTTCTCGGCGAAGAGAGTTGGCAGGTTATAGCTTTTCTTCAGGCTTTAAAAACGCGCGGTTTCATTCGTTTACCTACCAAATCCTGAAATCAGTAAAGGAGTGTTGGATATAATGATAGGTAATATGCGTCGCGTTCATAAAGAAGACTATAGTCGTATCCTTTTAACTGAGACGTGCCCCTATGAAGTTCCAGTTCTTTTTAGCAATTTGGGTTTCTATTGGCATATCAAAAAATACAGAGATGGTAGAAGTGACATATCCAATGTGATTGAATACCTTTTCGCGGGTCATGAGCATTCAGAATATTCTATACCTTTGATGTATAAAATCCGAAAGGATGATGATTCGTTTCGTACGCTTGCGTTGCTACATCCTGGTGCGCAGATGAAGTTTGTTGATCTATATCAGGTATTCGATCAGCAGATATTGATGGAGTGTCGAAAAAGTCTGTTCAGTATCCGTTTTCCGGAAAAGATTGCCAGCAAGTATTATATAAAAAACGCGAAACAAAATATTAGTAAATATCGCACAAAAAATATCGCAAATACTGGAGATGAATCAAGGCATAAGTTTTTGTCTTCATACTTTTCATATGGCGGTTATACGCGACTTTATAAGTTTTTTGACTCGCAAGAATTTCTCAGGCTGGAACAGCGTTTTTCTTCGTTCTGGTCGCTTGATATATCAAAGTGCTTCGATAGTATATATACCCATTCAATTACTTGGGCATTGAAGACAAAGGTCTATTCAAAGCAGCACTCCAATGTTAAGAACTCTCTAGGTAGTGTTTTTGATAGAGTGATGCAGGCTTGCAACTATAACGAAACCGCGGGGATAGTCATTGGTCCAGAGACAAGTCGAATTTTTGCCGAGTTGATATTTCAGGAGATTGATCAAGTCGTAGAAAAAAAGTTGTTTGACGAAGGGCTGACCTATGGTGATTCATATGTCATTAGACGATATGTAGATGATATTTTCATATTTACTACCAGTGAATCTGATACGTTAAAAATATCAAAGGTCGTTGCAACATGCTTTAAGGAATACAAGTTAAATCTTAACTCCAACAAGACAGTTAAGGCTTCTAGGCCTTTTGTAACCCAAAAAACCAAGTCGCTGACACTTGTCAAGGCAACGTTGGCTCGATTGACCGATAGTTTGACAAGTCGTGGCGATCAAGAGGGAAGTAGAACTTTTGTTCCAAGAAGAATTATTAATCGGAATAAGTTAAAGGTAAGCTTTCTTAATGACGTAAAATCTGCATGCATAGGTGAACATGGTGCATATGAACTGGCTTGCGGATATGTTATTTCGGCATTGTGCAATCTTCTGACTAAAGTAACTGAAGCAAATATTGGACGAGTTTTTGATGAGGCTGAAAACAAGAGCAAGTACTCCGATTTCTTTCACATAATAATTGAGTTAATGTTTCATTTCTATACCGTAAGTCCTAGCCATAAAGGTTCAGTAAGAATCTATACGGCTTCTACCTTAGCGTGTTCATTCTTCGAAGCGCATATGGTTGATGACGTAAACGCAATCAAAAGTTTAATCTATATCCTAGGTTCAGAATTCTTTCAAAGCAGTGACTTTATAAAACTCCAGCGAAATAAAGATTACACTTTGCTTGAAGCATTGAACTTGCTAATTTCGTTAAAGAATTTGGGTGATGAGTTTAGTCTGCCCAGAGAAACTCTTTCAACAATAATAGATATGAAAAATGAACGTGATCTTTCCTATTTTGAGACAATAACGCTTCTGTATTATATTGGCTCGTCCAATCTATACCCGCAGATAAAAACACTGGTTATGAAGAGTGTTAAACGCAAACTTTTAGATTTGACCGATATAAAACGGGACGCTGAAAAAACGTATTTGCTAATGGATGTCCTTACCTGCCCAAATATAGACAATCAGTTGAAAAACTCATTGGTTGAAAAGCTTTTAAAGCAAGTAACACACAAAGTACCATCTCAGGCTGAGATAATTGATGCGCGCTGTAAGATAAGCAAATTTCCATGGTTCGTTTCATGGAATGGAGCGGAACTTTTGACTCTGCTTGAGAAAAAAGAATTGCTGAAAAGCTATTGATGTTATAGCATTGTTATGCAAGGTGTACCGATAAGCTTTATGGCAGCAGCATCAGGGCTGTCAGAATACTTTTTCAAAGTTTTATTGAGGGGGCTAGGAAGGCCCCTTGGAAAGCTATGTTAAAGTCTCGCTTGCATTTTTTGAAGTGGCGAATGTTAATAGTTCGCACACACTATACTTATCGGGCACCTTGCACTAATCTTCTTATTTAAAGTGCAGTTTTTTCGTTTTTATATTCTATTGTTAGCTGCGGTTTTTGCGTTCCGATGGCGCTTCACCGTGGCAATTCCAATGCCTAGTTCGCTGGCAACCCGTATCTGATAACCCCTGCTTTTTTAATCGTTGCACTTTAATTGTAGTATCCACTGCCAGAGGGCGAGCAACCTGCTTTGCTTCAGCTTTGGCACGTATCAACCCTTTTGTGAGTACGTTCTATCAGCAGGTTACGTTCAAACTAGCTGCGGCGTTCAAAACCTGCATTGCCATCTTGCCTACCGGGCTAGTCAGGTCTACGCCGCTTTATGATAAGCGATGTAAGCGAATTCCAATTCCAGCGAGGGTTGGTCTGAAGCAACCCCCTTGTTTTCCACCTACTTCGCCATCGGCGCTTTGAAAAGGGACGGTTGATCAAAATCCGATCAAGTCTACCGTCTATTTCACGTTGTTGCTGCCGCGTTCAGCTCTTTTCAGCCATTTCCCTTATTACGGACGCACCTCTCCTGCACTGGTGAGCAAAAGTCGGCGCGCCATCCACAAGTTTGACAGGGCGAACAGCGTCACCATCTGTGCGGTGATCTTCACCAGGCCCCGGAAGCGTAACTTGCACGACTGGGACTGAAGTCATAACGGTGCATGCCAATACTTCATTGTCTAGGTCTTGGCATTTACCTCCACTTTCGATGTGGCTCAACCTATGGTTCTTAGCTACTCGCCCTATTTCGCATTCCTTTATAGCCGCTATGTTATGTCGACGTTGCAGTCTCGCTGTCGGGTGAGGACCGTTTTAAGGCCTGATCGGTGTCTAAGTGTCTTTGAGGAGGTGCCTTGCCAGTGTGAGGAGCCTATTGAAGCACTTGCTACAGCCCAGTTCGTTGTGCCTTTTCGGTGGTGGTATACAGCATAAGGGCGCGCATTGTCGTGGCTGTCAAGGAAGCTGTTGTGGATGTCTGTCTATCAGTAGGAACTCACAAATCGTTAAATTTGTCTTTCACTCACGCGTAGTTCTGCACTTTGACGGTATGCAACGTGATGTCCACCACATCGCCATCGGCGCCGACCTGGGGCATTTCGATCCAGTCGCCGACCCGCAGCATATCGTTGCTG
>Ga0157373_10001686_pt1 | contig 16857 bp, 13 predicted proteins | sample C65metaG_FD_113460 | JGI IMG/M metagenome (GOLD analysis project Ga0157373, IMG submission 113460) | Corn rhizosphere microbial communities from Kellogg Biological Station, Michigan, USA - C6-5 metaG | ecosystem: Host-associated > Plants > Roots > Rhizosphere > Soil | place: USA: Michigan... | reverse complement strand
GAAAGGCGTCTTCGATGAGGGCCGCGTGTCGGCTGCCCGGCCCGGCGACGGCGCGGGAGGCTGCATCGGAGAGCGGCAGGAATTCTGGCGGTCTGCTCAAGCTGCTTCCAGAACGGCGGATCCGGCGAGGCTGTTCCGACCGGCCCCGTCGATGCGCACCGGTGCGATCTGGCCGATCAGGCTCTGCGGCGCCTCGATATGAACCGACTGAAGGTAAGGACTACGGCCGATGATCTGTCCGGCGTGGCGGCCGGGCTTCTCGAACAGCACGTCGACCGTGCGACCGACCTGTCCCTCGTTGAACGCCTGTTGCTGCTCCACGAGCAGCGCCTGCAGCCGCGCGAGCCGCTCGTCCTTCACCTCCTCGGCCACCTGCCCGGGCATGGCCGAAGCGGGGGTGCCGGGGCGCCGCGAGTATTTGAATGAGAAGGCGCCGGCATGGCCCACTTCCCGCACCAGGCTCATGGTCGCCTCGAAATCGCTGTCCCGCTCGCCAGGAAAGCCGACGATGAAATCGCCGGAAATCGCGATGTCCGGGCGCGCGGCGCGGACGCGCTCGATCAGGCGCAGGTAGTGCTCGGCGGTATGGCCGCGGTTCATCGCTTTGAGAATCCGGTCACTGCCGGCCTGCACCGGGAGATGCAGGTAGGGCATCAACTGCGCGACCTCGCCGTGGGCGGCGATCAGATCATCATCCATGTCGCGCGGGTGGCTGGTCGTATAGCGAATACGGTCGAGACCGGGGATCTTCGCCAGCCGCCGCACCAGCCCCGCCAGCCCGCCCGCGTAGGCGTTGACGTTCTGGCCGAGCAGGGTGACTTCGCGCACGCCCTTCTCCGCCAGCGAGCGGGCCTCCGCCTCAATGGCCTCAGGCGGGCGGGAGTACTCGCCGCCCCGCGTGTAGGGCACCACGCAAAAGGTGCAGAACTTGTCGCAACCCTCCTGCACGGTCAGGAAGGCGGTGACGCCGCTGGCATGACGTTCCGTCGGCAGAGCGTCGAACTTCTCTTCCGGTGCGAAATCCGCTGACAGCCGCTCGCCACGCGCGCGGTGGGCCCTGGCGATCAGCTCCGGCAGCTGGTGATAAGCCTGCGGGCCGACGACCAGATCGACGGCCGGTTGCCGCGCCATGATCTCCTCGCCCTCCGCCTGGGCGACGCAGCCGGCGACGGCGATGGTCATGACGCCGTCGCGCCGGTCCTTCATCCGCTTCAGCTGGCCAAGCTCGGAATAGACCTTCTCGGTCGCCTTCTCGCGAATGTGGCAGGTATTTAGGACGACGAGGTCGGCCTCTTCCGGCTGGTCCGTCATCCCATAGCCCAGCGGGCGCAGGACATCGGCCATGCGCTCGCTGTCATAGACGTTCATCTGACAGCCGTAGGTCTTGATGTAGAGGCGCTTTTGCACGGTCACTCTTCGAGGGGCACGCCGTAGAGTTCGAGGCGGTGGTCGACCAGCTTGTATCCCAGCTTGCGGGCGATGGCCTGCTGCAGCCGCTCGATCTCCTCGTCCACGAACTCGACCACCTTGCCGCTCTTCATGTCGATCAGGTGGTCGTGGTGGGTGTCGGGCGCCTCCTCGTAGCGCGAGCGCCCGTCGCGGAAGTCGTGGCGCTCGATGATGCCGCTCTCCTCGAACAGACGAACGGTACGATAGACGGTGGCGATGGAGATATGCGGGTCGATGGCGTGCGCCCGGCGATAGAGCTCCTCCACGTCCGGATGGTCATGGGCCACCGACAGCACGCGGGCGATCACCCGGCGCTGGTCGGTCATCCGCATGCCCTTCTCGGCGCAAAGTTTTTCGAGGCGTTCCACGAGCGGTTCCGCGTTCAGGTCGGCGCGAACATAGGGCGCTCAGCGCGGCGTGTTAAGCCAACGGCGCATCACCAGCGCATCCGTCGCGCCATCCGGCCGCTGATAATAGCCCGGCCGCCGACCCGCCAAGCGAAAGCCCGCGCTCCGGTAGAGCTCCATGGCCGGGACGTTGTCCTCGGCGACTTCCAGGAACAGGGCGTCGGCGCCGGCCTGTTGCGATAGCCCGGCCGCGGCCTCTACCAGAGCCCGTCCCAGCCCCTGCCGCCGCGCCTGCGGTCTCACCGCCAGCGTCAGGATCTCCGCCTCGCCGCCGACGGCGCGGCAGAGGATGAAACCCAGCGGCTCGTCCTCTTCGGCGATCACAGCGAACCCTCCGGGGCCGTCCAGCAGCGCCGCAATCTCGGCCTCGCCCCAAGGGGCCTCGAAGGCGGTCACGTGCATGACGCCGAGGAGCGCGGCGTCCTCCGCAATGGCGGGACGCAGCCTCATGCCGCCGGAAGCTTGGCGTCCGGCGCGCGCAGGTAGATCGGCCGCGCCGCCATCTGCGATCGAGCCGCGAGCCTCGCCACCACTACCGGGTCCGGAACCTGCGAGGGCGCGGCAGCGGCGTTCGGAAAGGCGGCCGTGAGCAGCGCCGCGCCGGAGCCGGCCAGCGTTTCCGGCGTCCCAAGCGCGCGGATCGCCGCTATGGCGTCGGCGATCCTGAGGGCCGCGGGCTCCATAAGAGCCTCGCCATCCCGAAAAGCCTGCACATAGACCTGCTCACGGCGCGCATCGACGGCGGCCACCGTCAGGCCCGGCCGCTCGCCCGCCAGCGCTTCCAGCGTCCCCACGCCCACGCAGGGCTTGCCGAGCGCCGCGGAGAGTCCCTTGGCGAACGCCACGCCGACCCGCAGGCCGGTGAAGGAGCCGGGCCCCACCGTCACCCCGATCCGGTCCAGGTCGTCAAAGGCCAGCCCGGCCGCCTGCATGACCTCGCGCACCATGGTCGCAAGGCGTTCCTGATGGCCCTTCACCATTGCTTCAGACGCCGAAGCTAGGATGCCGGTCCTATCGAGAACGGCCGCCGAGCAGGCTGGCAGACAGGTGTCCAGGGCGAGGATCCGCATTCGCAAGCCCTACTCCATATGCTCAAGCTGCTCAAAAAAAGCCGCGATCAGAAACGACGGTCTCGGTGTTAACGAGTCTGCAAAACAAAATTGACACGATTGTCAACAACTGTGGGTGGGGAGCATCGCCTTGACAACCTTCGTTGAATTCAAGCTCGACGCCGGTGGAACGATCTGGATCGACGCCGAGAAGGTCAAGGCCGTGACGACCGCGGTCGACGGGGGCGCGCGCCTGTGGGTGGGCGGCGGCGACTTCTTCGAGGTTGCGGCTTGCGCGACCGAGGTGATGGCCATTATCCGCAACGGGCGCGGCTCACCCGTCTCGACCGTGCGCCACCTGCATACGGTGACGGCTGACTAGAGCGTTTGCTCCACCCGGCTCACTTCGGGAATGTAGTGCTTGAGCATGTTTTCGACGCCCGCCTTCAGCGTGGCGGACGATGACGGGCAGCCCGAGCAGGCCCCGCGCATGTGCAGCCAGACGATCCCGGTGTCCGGCTCGAACTTCGAGAAAGTGATGTCGCCGCCGTCCTGAGCCACCGCAGGGCGGATGCGCGTGTCCAGCAAATCCTTGATTTCGGCCACGATCTGGGCGGTTTCGCCGTCGTAGGCGGTCTCGTCGTGTCCGTCGGAGGAGGCGTCGTTCATCAGCGGCCGCCCGCTGGTGAAGTGGTCCATGACGGCGGCCAGGATCGGCGCCTTCAGGTGCGGCCACTCGGCGGCGGGGTCCTTCGTCACGGTCAGGAAATCTGGCCCGAAGAAGACCCGCGTCACCCCGTCGAGCTCGAACAACGCCGCGGCCAGCGGCGAGACCTGCGCGTCATCGGCGCCCGCAAACTCCCGCGCGCCTTCGCCCAGCACTTCGCGGCCGGGGAGGAATTTCAGGACTTCGGGATTGGGCGTGGCTTCGGTCTGGATGAACATGGGCCTTAAGTGGCCCGTGGCCCGCTTTGGGGCAAGAGGCGCAAGGTTTTCGATGACAACGCTCTGAAGTCGTGGCCCCATATGGGTGTGGGGGCACGAGGGAGACTACGATGAGCGACGGTTCCATCGACCTTGCCAAGGATGCCCGCGCCAGGGCCTACGCCACGCCGCTGGAAGAATTCAACGTCGCCGACCCGGAGCTCTTCAGGACCGACAGCTTCTGGCCCTACTTCGAGCGGCTGCGGAAGGAAGAGCCCGTCCACTACTTCGCCGGCACGGGGACTGGCGACGAAGACGACATCGGTCCGTACTGGTCGGTCACCCGCTACAAGGACATCATGGAGGTCGACACCAACCACCAGGTGTTCTCCTCCGACGCTCACCTGGGCGGCATCACGCTGCGGAACTTCGACGAGGACTTCGTCCTGCCGATGTTCATCGCCATGGATCCGCCCAAACACGACGTTCAGCGCAAGACCGTCAGCCCCATCGTCTCCCCCGCCAACCTCGCCCTGCTCGAAGGCACGATCCGCGAGCGCGTCGGCCAGATCTTCGACGCCCTGCCGCGCGGCGAGACCTTCGACTGGGTCGACAAGGTTTCCATCGAGCTGACCACCCAGATGCTGGCGACCCTGTTCGACTTCCCGTGGGAGGAGCGCCGCAAGCTCACCCGCTGGTCGGACGTGGCGACCGCCGTCCCCGGCAGCGGTGTCATCGAGACCGAGGAGCAGCGGCGCGAAGAGCTGCTGGAGTGCCTGGCCTACTTCACCGAGTTGTGGAACCAGCGCGTCAACGGCGAGGGCGGCAACGACCTGATCTCCATGCTGGCCCACGGCGAGGCCACGAAGAACATGGAGCCCTACGAGTACCTGGGGAACATCATCCTGCTGATCGTCGGCGGCAACGACACGACCCGCAACTCGATCACCGGCGGACTGCTGGCGCTGAGCCAGAACCCCGACCAGGAAGCCAAGCTGCGCGCCAACCCCGACCTCGTCACCTCCATGGTGCCCGAGATCATCCGCTGGCAGACGCCGCTCGCCTACATGCGCCGCACCGCGCTGCAGGACTACGAGCTGGCCGGCAAGACCATCCGCAAGGGCGACAAGGTCGCCATGTGGTATGTCTCGGGCAACCGCGACGAGACCGAGATCGACAATCCCAACGCCTTCATCGTCGACCGCCCGCGGCCGCGCCAGCACTTGTCCTTCGGCTTCGGCATCCACCGCTGCGTCGGCAACCGGCTGGCTGAGCTGCAACTGAAGATCGTCTGGGAGGAAATCCTCAAGCGCTTCCCGAAGATCGAGGTGATGGGCGAGCCCAGGCGCGTCTATTCCAGCTTCGTGAAGGGCTACGAAAGCCTGCCAGTGCGAATTCCGGCCTAAGGTCGCCAGAACCCGACGAGCTTCATGACTTCCTCGAGCGTCGGCGCGGCGGTTTCCCGCGCCTTCGCCGCGCCACGGGCGAGGATGCGGTCGATCTCGGCCGGATCGGCGAGGAAGCCGCGCATCTTCTCTCCCACCGGTCCCAGCACCGAGACGGCGAGGTCGGCCAGCGCCGGCTTGAAGGTCCCGAAGCCCTTGCCGGCGAACTGCGCCAAGGCGTCGGCCTTCGATACGTTCGACAGCGCCGCATAGATGCCGACGAGATTATCGGCCTCAGGACGGGCGGCGAGCGCTTCGAGGGTGCCGGGCAGCGGCTCGGGGTCGGTCTTCGCCTTCCTGATCTTCTGGCTGATGGCGTCGGCGTCGTCGGTCAGGTTGATGCGCGAATAGTCCGACGGGTCGGACTTGCTCATCTTCGCCGAGCCGTCCCGCAGGCTCATCACCCGCGCGCCGGGGCCCTGCGTCAGCGGCTCGGGCAGGGGGAAGAACCCGGGCGCCTCGAAGTCGTGGTTGAACTTGGCGGCGATGTCGCGGGTCAGCTCGAGGTGCTGCTTCTGGTCCTCGCCGACCGGCACGTGGGTGGCCTTGTAGGCGAGGATGTCGGCCGCCTGCAGCACCGGGTAGGTGTAAAGACCGACAGAGGAGCGCTCCTTGTGCTTGCCGCTCTTCTCCTTGAACTGGGTCATCCGGTCGAGCCAGCCCAGCCGCGCCACGCAATTGAGCACCCACGCCAACTCCGCATGCGCGGTCACCGCCGACTGCGGGAAGATGGTCGCCTTGGCCGGATCGAGCCCCGAGGCCAGATAGGCCGCCGCGATCTCGCGCGTCTGGTCCGCGAGCTTGGCGGGGTCCTGCCACACCGTGATCGCATGCATATCGGCGACGAAGATAAAGGTGTCCATCTCGTCCTGCAGGCGAGCGAACTTCACCAGCGCGCCGAGGTAGTTGCCGAGATGAAGCGCGCCGGACGGCTGCACGCCGGAAAGCACGCGGGTCGGGCCGGAGTAGGTTGATGGCTCGTCGGTCATGGCCTGGGCGGCTTAGCCGTTCTCGGCGTCGGCGGGCAAGTCCGCCTTCGGCCGCCGGACCATGGCCTTGATCTCGGTCAGGGTCATCCCCCCGAACGCGAAGAGCAGCACCGGATAGATCGCGGCGCCCGCGAGCGCGACGAGGATGATGGCGATCTCCTTGCGTCCCACCAGCGCCTGGATTCCCGGCCGGTAGTGAGAGGCCGTCGCCAGCACCGCCGCCATGCCGAGCGTCGCGGCCAGGATGCGGGAGAGGCGGAACCAGGTCGTTTTCGAAGGCGCGTAGTGCCCCTTCCGGCGCAGCTTCCACGCCGACTGCGCGACGTTGACCCATGAGGCCAGCGCGGTGGCCGCGGCGATGCCCCGCACCCCGATATAGTGGAACAGCAAGACGCCCATGCCGATGTTCACGGCGATGGAGACCAGCGCAAACCGCATCGGCGAGCGAGTGTCGCCGCGCGCGAAGAAGGCGCGGCTGTAGAGCTGCTGCAGCACGAAGGCGGGCACGCCGAGCCCGTAGAACATCAGCGCGTGCGCCGTCTCATGGGCGTCGTAAACGGTGAAGGCGCCGCGCGTGTAGAGGGCGTCCGCGAGGAAGAACGGGATCGAGGCCATCGCGGCGGCCGCCGGCAGCGTCAGCGCCATGGCGAAGGTGATCGCCTGGTCCATGGCGCTCTGGGCGTCGCCGTGGTCCTTCGCCTGCACGGCGCGCGAAAGCTGCGGCAGCAGGGCGACCCCGATGGCGACCCCGACCAGCCCGAGCGGCAACTGGTACAGCCGGTCGGCGGTCGCCAGCCACGTCCGTCCGCCGTTCACGAAGCTGGCCAGATAGCCCGAGATGAAGATGTTCAGCTGGGTCGCGCTGGCGGCGATGGCGCCCGGCACCGCGCGTCCCAGCAGCTGGCGGATTTCCGGCGTGAGCGTCGGCAGCACCCAGCGCACCTCGGCGCCGCTCTTCTTCACGCCCCAGGCCAGCAGCCAGGCCTGCAACACGCCCGCCACGATCACCCCGATGGAGCCCGCGATGGCGGCGGTGCGCGGGTCCTTCTGCGGCCACATCGCGCCCAGCATGCAGAGGTTCAGCACCACCGGCGCGATGGCCGACAGCACGAACCGCCCGCGCGCGTTCAGCACGCCCGACAGGTGCGCGACGATGGCCATGCAGGGCAGGTAGGGCATGCTGATCTGGGTCAGCGTGACGGCCAGCTTGAACTTGATCGGATCGTCCGCGTAGCCCGCGTTGATGACGTACATCAGCCAGGGCATCGCCAGTTCGCAGATCACCGTGATGACGATGGTGGCGGCCGCCAGCGTGGCCATCGCATCGCCGGCCAGCTTGTCGGCGATCTCTTCGCCGTCCGTCTCCAGCGACTTCGAGTAGGCCGGCACGAAGGCCGCGGCGAAGGCGCCCTCGGCGAAGATGCGGCGGAAGAGGTTGGGGAAGGCCAGCGCCGTCTGGAAGGCGTCGGCGGCCGCCGTGGCGCTGGCGCCCAGCCTTGCCGCCACCACCAGGTCGCGGGCGAGGCCGAACACGCGGCTGACCAGCGTCAGGCCCGAGAAGATCATGGACGAGCGGATCAGCCCGCCGCCCTTGTTCGTCGATATGTCTTCGGGCGCGGCGGTCACGACGCGTTTCTGCGCGGCGGCGTGAGAAGGGTCAACTACCTCGCGACGCTCGCCCGCGCCCTTTCGAGTCTGCGGCCCTTCGGCTCGGCGGGTTCGCCCTCCGCCAGCACCTCGGCCAGGGCCGAGCGGATGCCGGCGATGCGCTTGGGATCGGAGACCTTTCCGCCCTCGGCGGTCTGCACATAGAAGGCGTCGACCGCCCGCTCGCCGTAACCGTCGATGTGGGCCGACTGGATGGACAGCCCCGCCTCTGCCAGCGTCCTTGCCAACGCCTCCAGCAGGCCCGGCCGGTCGCGCCCGGAGGCCTCCACCACCGTGGCGTCGGCCGAGGCGTCGTTATCCAGCATCACCGTCGGCACGATCGAGAAGGCCGCCGCGCGGGCCTGATCGGCGCCCTTGCGCGGCTCGTGCGCCCGCACGTCGCCGCGTCCGGCCGCCTCCAACGCTTCGGCCAGCTTCTTCAGCACACGGGCGTTGTCGCAGCCGAACGGCTGGCCCATCACGTCCTGCACGTGGAACACGTCCAGCGCCTGCCCCTGCCGCGAGGTGAAGACCCGCGCCCCCACCACGTTGCCGCCGAGCGCCGCGATGGCGAGCGCCAGGTCCGCGAACAGGCCCCGCCGGTCGCGAGCCGCCACGATGATCTCGGCCGCGTTCAGGTCGCCCCGGATGCGCGCCTGGGCCGCCGACCCGCCGCCCATCGCCGCGCGCCGGGCGAGCGCCGCATGAGTGGTCAGCTCCTCGCGGGTGAAGGCGGTGAAGTAGGCGTCCTCCATGGCCTTCGACCAGTCGGCGCTGACCGGGTCGGTGGCGACCAGCGCGGCGCGCGCGCTTTCGGCCACCGCTTCCTGATGGCGCCGGGCGCTCGCCGCCGGATCGGAGCCCCGGCCGCCCCGGAAGATCGCCTCCGTCGCGGCGTAGAGCTCGCGCATCAGCTGGCCCTTCCAGTTGTTCCACACGCCCGGCCCCACGGCCCGGATGTCGGCCACCGTCAGCACCAGCAGGAGCCGCAGCCGCTCGGGGTTCTCGACGATCCGCGCAAAAGCCGCGACGGTCGCCGGGTCGGTCACGTCGCGCTTCTGGGCATAGTCGCTCATCACCAGGTGATGCTCGACCAGCCAGGCGACCAGTTCGGTCTTCTTGCGGTCCACGCCCAGCCGCTCGCACGCCTGCCGCGCCGCGCGAGCGCCCGCAATCTCCTGGCCGCCGACGCCGCCCTTGCCGGTGTCATGCAGCAGCATGGCCAGGAACAGCGCCTCGCGGTCGTCGATCAGCGGCATGATGGAGTTGGAAAGCGGGTGGTCCTCCTTGTGCTGCCCCTCGGCGATCTCGGCGATGACGCCGACGGCCCGCAGCGTGTGCTCGTCCACCGTGTAGGAGTGGTACATGTTGAACTGCATCTGGGCGACGACCCGGCCGAACTCCGGGATGAAGCGGCCCAGCACGCCGCTCTCGTTCATCAGCGTCAGCGTCCGGTAGGTCCGCTTTCCCCGCGCCAGCACGTCGAGGAAGGCCTTGGCCGCCTGCGGATCGCGCCGCGTCTTCGAGGTGATCAGCGGCAGCGACCGCGTCACCGTCGTGAAGGCGTCCGGATGCAGGTCGAGGTTTCGCTCGTCGGCTATGCGGAACAGGCGGATCAGGTTGACCGGGTCTTCCTCGAACAGCTCCGGACCCTCGACGTTCAGCCGCCCGCCATCCTCGAAGAAGCCGGGGTCGAGCGGCTTGCGCTTGGGCTTGCCGCCGCCCGGCAGGAAGCGCGACAGCCCCTTCGGCTCGTTCTTGAAATGCTCCGCCTCCAGCTTGGCCGAGAAGGCGCGGGTGAGCGCGCCGACCTCCTTGGCGATCAGGAAGTAGCGGCGCATGAACCGCTCCACCGCCTGGGTGTCGCCCCGGTCATGGTAGCCCAGCCTGCGCGCCATCTCCGGCTGCAGGTCGAAGGTCAGCCGCTCCTCCGGCCGTCCGGTGAGGAAGTGCAGGTGGGCGCGGACCGCATGCAGAAAGTCGAAGGCGCGGGTGAAGGCATAGACCTCGCGGCCGTTGAAATACTCCAGCCGGATCACGTCCTCGGGCCGGTCCAGTGGGTGCAGGTATTCGGCGATCCAGAAGAGGGTGTGCAGGTCGCGCAAGCCCCCCTTGCCCTCCTTCACGTTCGGCTCGACGAGGTAGCGCGAGGCGCCTGCCCGCTCGTGCCGCTCATCGCGCTCCTTCAGCTTGGCGGCGACGAACTCGGCGCCGGTGCCCTTGACCACCTCCTCACGGAAGCGGCGCTTCAGGTCTTCGGCCAGCTGCACGTCGCCGGTCAGCTGGCGGGCCTCGAGGATCGAGGTGCGGATGGTGAAGTCTTCGCGCGAAAGCCGGATGCACTCCTCGACCGTGCGCGAGGCGTGGCCGACTTTGAAGCCGAGGTCCCACAGCGCGTAGAGCATGAACTCGATCACGCTCTCGGTATGGGCGGTCTGCTTGTAGGGACGCAGGAACAGGAGATCGAGGTCGGAGTAGGGGGCCAACACGCCGCGCCCATAGCCGCCCACCGCCAGCAGGCTCAGCCGCTCACCCTCGGTGGGATTGCGGGCGCGGAAGACGTGGACCGTGGTGAAGTCGTAGAGGGCGGTGACCACCTCGTCGGTCACCCCGGACAAAAGCCGCGCCGTCTCGATGCCGCCCGCGCCGTTCTCGAGACGCTCCTTGGCGATGATCCGGCCGCGCTGCAGCGCCTGCTTGAGGATGTCGATGGCCCGGCGGCGCTGCTCCGCCTCGTCGCCGATGGCGTCGAGCGCGGCGGCCGACAGGCGCGAGCGCAGGGCGTGTCCATCGACGACGTGTTCGAGGCGGGTCGGGCGCAGGCGGGGCGGCATGGCTCTAGCCTATATGGCGATTAGCCCTCCCGGAGCATCCCTTTTAGCCGATAGAGCGCCTCCATGGCCTCTCTGGGGCTCATGCCGTCCAGATCTAGGGCGGCGACTGCTTCATCGACTGGCGACGGGCCGGTCCTGACCGGCGTCGGCGCGGTCCCGGCGAAGAGGGGCAGGCCTTCGAGACGTTCGGGCGAGTGGCCCTCGGACTCCAGTCTTTCCAGCACCTGCCGGGCGCGGGCGACGACGGCGGGCGGCACGCCGGCCAGCTTGGCGACCTGCACGCCGTAGGAGCGGTCGGCCGGCCCGGGCCCCGCCTCGTGCAGGAAGACGAGTTCGCCGCTCCACTCCTTGGCCTTCAGCGACAGGTTGGAGACGTGCGCCAGCCGGTCCTCCAGCGTCGCCAGCTCATGGTAGTGGGTGGCGAACAGCGCCCGGCAGCGGTTGGTGTCGTGCAGCGCCTCGGCGCAGGCCCAGGCAATGGCGAGGCCGTCGTAGGTGGCCGTCCCGCGCCCGATCTCGTCCAGGATCACGAACGAGCGCGGCGTCGCCTGCGTCAGGATGGCGGCGGTCTCCACCATCTCGGCCATGAAGGTCGAGCGGCCCCGCGCCAGGTCGTCCCCCGCGCCGACGCGGCTGAACAGGCGGTCGACGACGCCCAGGTGCAGGGCCTTGGCCGGCACGTAGCAACCCGCCTGCGCGAGCACGGCCAGCAGCGCGTTCTGGCGCAGGAAGGTCGACTTGCCGGCCATGTTCGGGCCGGTGACGATGGACAGCCGCGCATGCGCTTCGCCCGAGCCGTCGAGACAGCAGCTGTTGGGCGTGAACGGATCGCCCGCGCGTTTGACCGCCGCTTCGACGACCGGGTGGCGCGCGGCTTCGGCCTCGAAGCAGAGCGACTTGTCCACGTCGGGGCGGACCGCCTGAACGTCCTCGGCCCATTCGGCCAGACCCGCCGCCACATCGAGCGTGGCCAGCGCCTCGGCGGCCCGTTGGATCGGCTCGGCGAGCGCGCGGGCCTCCTCGCGCCAGGCCTCGAAGGTCGCAACCTCGATGGCCAGAGCCCGCTCCCCGGCCTGCGCGATTTTCGCGTCCAGTTCGGCCAGCTCGACGGTGGTGAAACGGACTTGGCTGGCCAAGGTCTGGCGGTGGATGAAGGTCGCGTTGAGCGGCGGGGCGAACAGCGGGTCGGCCTTGTTGGCCGTGGTCTCGACGAAGTAGCCCAGCACCGCGTTGTGCCGGATCTTCAGCGGCACGCCGCTGTCGAGGTTCAGTTGCGCCTCCAGCGAGGCGATCACACGGCGGCTGTCGTCGCGCAGGGATCGCGCCTGATCCAGCTCCGGCCGGATACCCGGCGCCACGAAGCCGCCGTCGCGGGCCTGCGCGGGAAGGTCGGGGCCGAGGCCGTTCTCCAGCGCAGCCAGCAGGCCCGACAGCCCTGATGACAGCGCGGGCGTCGCTGCATTCAGCGCCTGCTCGATCTCAGCCGGGACTTGCGCCAGCGGATCGGGCTGGGATGCGATCAGCGCCGCGATGGCCTCACCGCACTTGAGCGTATCGCGGATGCAGCCGAGGTCGCGCGGCCCGCCCCGCCCCAGCGCCAACCGCGACAGGGCGCGCGCCATATCGCCCGCGCCCTTCAGATGCTCGCGCAGCTTCTCACGCAGCGGCCGCCGCTCAAGAACCCACGCGATGGCGTCGAGCCGGTGCTCGATCTTCTGCGGGTCCAGCAGCGGCCGTGCGAGCCGCGAGGCCAGCAGCCGCGAACCGGACGCCGTGATGGTCCGATCGATAGCCGCGAGCAGCGAGCCGTCGCGGCCGCCCGACAGCGTCTTCTCGATCTCCAGGCTCGCCCGCGTGGCGGGATCGATGGCCATCACGTCGGCCTCGCCCGCGCGACGGGGCGGACGCAGCGCCGGCAGCTTGCCGGCCTGCGTCGTCTCCAGGTGGGCCGCGATCAGCCCGAGCGCCGAGATCTCCGCGCCCGCAAGGCCGCCGAAGCCGTCCAGCGTGTCGACGCCATAGAGCCGCTTCAGCCGCGCCTCGGACGCCGCCGGTTCGGCCAGCGCCTGCGCCATCGGCTGCACCACCCCGCCCGCGCTCTTCAGCGCCTGCGAGATGGCCTCGTCGGCGAACAGCCGGTCGGGGACCAGCACCTCCGACGGCTGAAAAGCGGCCAGCGCCGCGCCGAGGCCGGACGGACTGACCAGCAGGCTCTCGACCTCGCCGGTGGACAGCTCCACGCACGCAACCGCCGCCTGCCCGGCCCTGAGCGCAATCGCCGCCAGCCGGTTGGCGCCGCGCGCATCGAGCAGGCCCTCTTCGGTGAGCGTGCCGGGCGTCACGATGCGCACCACGTCGCGGCGGACGATGGCTTTCGAGCCGCGCTTCTTCGCATCGGCGGGATCTTCCATCTGCTCGCAGACGGCGACCTTGAAGCCCGCGCGGATCAGCTTGGCGAGGTAGGCCTCCGCCGCGTGCTGGGGCACGCCGGCCATCGGGATCGGCTGGCCGTTGTGCGTCCCGCGAAAGGTCTGCGCGATCCCCAAGGCTGCGGCCGCCCGTATCGCGTCCTCGAAGAACAGCTCATAGAAATCGCCCATCCGGAAGAAGACGAGCGCGTCGGGCTGGCGGGCCTTGGCCTCGAAATACTGCGCCATCACCGGCGTGGCGCCGGCGGCATCGGGAATCGGTGGCGAGGCCGCGTTCATAGGAGGAGGCTAGCGAGCGGGGTCGATTCCAGTAAGGCCAAAAGGCCATGTTAGTTCTCGTTTTGTTCCAATGTCCAGAGCAAAGCTGTTCATAACTGCCGCTCGATCTCACGAGAGCACGGGCGGGCCCGACGAAAAGACCGTTAGCCCGCGACGCCCACGCGGTGGCGGTAGACCATCTCCCAGCCCATCCAGCCCGTGTAGAGCAGGATCAGGACGACGATCGCCGACAAGGTCAGGCCCAGGCTCGACGAGCCGTGCTGGTAGTGATTCCAGAAGTTCACCGCCGAGAGCGTCACCGCCAGCAGATTGCCGATCATGTGCCGCCAGACGGCCTTCAGCGCGCGGATCTGACCGCTTCCGAAGAAGTCCGTGAACCCGGCCAGCGCCGCGAGAAGTCCCATCACGACGCCTGCGCCGACCAGCCAGGTCGAGGCCGTGAACCACATGGGGTTGGCGGTCTTCAGGAACGCGATGTCCGTCACCAGCGTGGTGACGAAGAAAGCTACTGGAAACGGGATCAGCATCGGGTGAAGCGGGTGCCCGGCGATCGCCGCGGTGCTCTTGGGGTTGGGACCTTCGTCCATGGCCATTCCTCCTCTGCGGGAGCCAGGCAGCGGCCAAGCTCCACGCGTTAGACGGAACAACGGTATCGAAGGTTCCCGGCGGCCTTTAAGCCCCCGTCACCTCTTCCCAGAAGCGCTTGGCCTTGCCGATGAAGCCGGCGTGCTTGGGGTGCTGTTTTTCGCTGCAGGATCCGGCAAGTTCGCGCATCAGCTCCTTCTGGCGGGCGGTCAGGTGGGTGGGGGTTTCGACGAAGAGCTCGACTACCAGGTCGCCGCGCTCGCGGGTGCGCAAGGATGGCATGCCGCGGCCCTTCAGCCGGATCATCTTGCCGGTCTGGGCGCCTTCGGGGACCTTGACGGGGATCTTGCACTGGCCGTCGCAGTTCGCGCCGCCCATCAGGCAGGGCGCCTCGATCTCGCCGCCGAGCGCCGCCGTGCACATCGGCACCGGCACTGTGCAGAGGAGGTCCAGCCCGTCGCGCTCGAAGAGGTCGTGCGGCCGGACCGAAACGAAGATGTAGAGGTCGCCGCGCGGGCCGCCGTGGCCGCCCGCGTCGCCCTCGCCGGCCAGCCGGATGCGTGAGCCGTCGTCGACGCCGGCGGGGATGCGGACCTGCAGGGTGCGTTCGCGGCGGACCTGACCCGCGCCGTGGCAGCTCTCGCAGGGATCCAGCACCAGGCGCCCTGATCCGCCGCAGCGGGGGCAGGAGCGTTCGATGGCGAAGAAGCCCTGGCTTGCCCGCACCCGGCCCGCCCCGCCGCAGGTTCCGCAGACAGTCGGGCTGGTGCCGGGCTTGGCGCCCGAGCCGCCGCAGGGCTCGCAGGTGACGGAAGCCGGGACGGTGATCTCGACCTCGGCGCCAGCATAGGCCTGCTCAAGGCTGATCTCCAGGTCGTAGCGCAGGTCGGCGCCGCGGCTGGGTCCGCCGGGGCGGCGCTGGCGGCCCCCGAACATGTCGCCGAAAACGTCGCCGAACACCTCGTTGAAGATGTCGTGGACATCGCCGAAGCCCGCGCCGCCCGGCCCGCCGTTCACGCCGGCGTGGCCAAAGCGGTCGTAGGCCGCACGCTTCTGCGGGTCGGAGAGGACCGAATAGGCCTCGTTGATTTCCTTGAACCGGGCCGAGGCGTCCTCGCAGCCGCCGTTGCGGTCGGGATGGTGCTCCATCGCGAGCTTGCGGAAGGCCGCCTTCAGGCCGGCGTCGTCGCAGCCGCGGTTCACGCCCAGGATGTCGTAGTAATCGCGCATCGTCAGCGTTGGTGCTTCACATCGGTTGTCGTGGAGTTGGGATCGCTCCCGCCGCTGCGCAAGCCGGGCCTGGCGGGCGGGAGCTTATCCAAGTCGCGAAGACGGCGGCGACGTTCCCCGGATTGACTAGGTCGCATTGGGGACGCCCTTCCGCCATGGGTCAAAGCGTCACGCGGGCTTCTCGTCGCCGTCGACTTCCTCGAACTCGGCGTCGACGACATCGTCCTCGGCCGGCTCGGCCTTGGCCCCCTCAGCCTGGCCAGCGCCGTCAGCGCCCGCCTGCTGGGCCTTGTACATGGCCTCGCCAAGCTTCATCGAAGCCTGCACCAGCGTCTGCGTCTTGGCCGCCAGCGCCTCGGCGTCGTCGGACTCCAGCGAGCCCTTCACGTCGGCCAGCGCCGTCTCGATCGCGCTCTTCTCTTCGGCCGAGACCTTGTCGCCGTGCTCGGCCAGCGCCTTCTCGGTCGAGTGGATGACCGCGTCGGCCTGGTTGCGCGCATCGACCTGGGCCTTGCGCTTTTCGTCCTCGGCTTTGTTGGCCTCGGCCTCCTTGACCATCTTCTCGATGTCGGCGTCGGAGAGGCCGCCGTTGGCCTGGATGCGGATGGCCTGTTCCTTGTTGGTCGCCTTGTCGCGGGCCTGAACGTTGACGATGCCGTTGGCGTCGATGTCGAAGGTGACCTCGATCTGCGGCACCCCGCGCGGCGCCGGCGGGATGCCGGTCAGGTCGAACTGTCCGAGCAGCTTGTTGTCCGCCGCCATCGGCCGCTCGCCCTGGAAGACGCGGATGGTCACGGCGCTCTGGTTGTCGTCGGCCGTGGAGAAGGTCTGGCTGCGCTTGGTCGGGATGGTGGTGTTGCGCTCGATCAGCGGGGTGAACACGCCGCCCAGCGTCTCGATGCCCAGCGTCAGCGGGGTCACGTCCAGCAGCAGCACATCTTTCACGTCGCCCTGCAGCACGCCGGCCTGAACCGCGGCGCCCAGCGCCACCACCTCATCGGGGTTCACGCCCTTGTGCGGCTCGCGGCCGAAGAACTCCTTCACCGCGTCCACGACCTTGGGCATGCGGGTCATGCCGCCGACGAGAACGACCTCGTCGATGTCGGACTTCTTCAGGCCCGCATCCTTCAGCGCCTGGTCGCAGGGGCCGATGGTCTTGGCGACCAGGTCCTCGACCAGCGCCTCCAGCTTGGCGCGGGAGAGCTTGATGTTGAGGTGCAGCGGACCCGACTGGTTCATCGAGATGAACGGCAGGTTGATCTCGTACTGCGTGGTGGTCGACAGCTCCTTCTTGGCCTTTTCGGCCTCTTCCTTCAGGCGCTGAAGGGCGAGCTTGTCGTTGCGCAGGTCGGTGGAGGTTTCCTTTTTGAACTCGTCGGCCAGGTAATCGACGATGCGAAGGTCGAAGTCCTCGCCGCCAAGGAAGGTGTCGCCGTTGGTCGCCTTCACCTCGAAGACGCCGTCGCCGATCTCCAGGATCGAGATGTCGAAGGTGCCGCCGCCGAGGTCATAGACGGCGATCTTCTTGCCTTCGCTCTTCTCCAGCCCGTAGGCGAGCGCGGCCGCCGTCGGCTCGTTGATGATGCGCAG
>Ga0157373_10001683_pt1 | contig 16884 bp, 11 predicted proteins | sample C65metaG_FD_113460 | JGI IMG/M metagenome (GOLD analysis project Ga0157373, IMG submission 113460) | Corn rhizosphere microbial communities from Kellogg Biological Station, Michigan, USA - C6-5 metaG | ecosystem: Host-associated > Plants > Roots > Rhizosphere > Soil | place: USA: Michigan... | reverse complement strand
CTGCAAATCCGGTAATTCATTGATTACAAAAATGCCCCGGTTGCTTCGTGGGATAATTCCATAATGGATCACTCTTTCATCGGCATAACTGAGCTTTAAATTCGCTGCTTTTATCGGGTCAATATCGCCAATCAGATCGGCAACACTTACGTCGGGAGTGGCTAATTTTTCTCCATAACGTTCGCTGCGATGCAGCCATGAAATGGGCGTATTGTCACCTTTTTCTTTTACCAAATCGCGCGCATATTTGCTCAGCGGTTTGAAAGGATCGTCATTCACTTCGCTTCCTTCTACCACGGGAATATACTCATCCAGCAAATCGATCATTTGCCGTGCCATGCGCGTTTTTGCTTGTCCGCGCAATCCTAAAAACAAAATATTATGGCGTGACAATAAAGCTCTTTCTGTATCCGGAATTACCGAATCTTCATAACCGATAATGCCGGGAAAAGTGATCTCCTTTTTTCCAATTTTCTTAATAAGATTCTCGCGTAATTCTTCTTTTACTGATCTTGGTTTATAATTGATTTCTTTTAGTTCGCCTAAGTTTTTTATATTTTCGATATTCATTTTTTATTTTTCTAATTTTCTCTGATTAATTCTCAATTCTCTTTTACGGAAGTTACAAACTTATTTCATCATTAGTCCTCTAAACAACCTAAACCATCTAAACGATCTAAACTGAATAATTCAATAATTTAATAATCCAATAATTAGTAAACAGTTTTCCTCCTGCCACTTTCAAAATCTCTGAAAATAAATGCACCCAATCTATCGAGTGACGCAAAAAATGCTTTGCCATTATTCGTTTCTGTAAATTCTGTTACAAATCTTTGCAGATATGGATCGCTCGCGATCATAAAGGTAGTGATTGGAATTTTTAATTTTTTACATTGAGCGGCAAGATTCAGGCACCGATTTAGAATTCTTCTGTCCACACCAAAACTGTTTTTATAATAACGTTTCCCGATTTTCAAACAAGTTGGTTTTCCATCCGTGATCATAAAAATTTGCTTGTTCGGATTTTTTCTTCTTCGCAAAATATCCATCGCCAGTTCCAAACCAGCAACAGTATTTGTATGATAAGGACCAACCTGTAAATAAGGAAGGTCTTTTATTTCTACTGTCCAGGCGTCATTTCCAAAAACCACAATATCCAACGTGTCTTTCGGATATTTTGTAGTGATAAGTTCACTCAATGCCATTGCCACTTTTTTCGCCGGCGTAATTCTGTCTTCGCCATAAAGGATCATGCTGTGAGAAATATCAATCATCAAAACGGTGGAAGTTTGCGCTTTAAAATCAGTTTCACGGATTTCCAAATCGTCTTCCTGCATCATAAAACTTTCGGTGCCGTGATTGATTTGAGCATTCCGAATGGATTCTGTAAAATCAATTTGCTCCAAAGTATCGCCAAACTGAAACGGCCTTGTTTCCGGATTGATCTCATCACCATTTCCAGGTTTGAACGTTTGATGATTTCCGGTTTTTGATTTTTTTAATTTGCCGAAAATCTCTTCGAGGCTTCGTTTGCGGATTCCCTGCTCGGTTTTTGGAGTGATTTTTATTTCTCCTTTCTGTTTGTTCTCATCGATGTAGCCTTTGTCTTTCAGATCTTCAATAAAATCACCCATTCCATATTCATCGTTGGTCAGTTCATATTGTTTGTCCAACTCAGTCAGCCAGCTCAAAGCTTCGCCCACATCGCCGCTGGTATAAGTGAGCAATTGCGTGAAAATATCCAACAGATTTTGAAAAGGTGTTTTATTGTTTTCGTTTGGGTCGTATTTTGAAAAATGATGGAGTCGCATGGGTTGAAGGTTGAAAGTTCAAGGTTGAACGTTCAACTTTTAACCTTGAACCTTCAACTTCCCTGCAATTTACTTCACAAAGATTTTGCCTGGTAATCTTCATTGTTAAAAAAAAATCCTGGTTCTGATTGGAACCAGGATTTTTTTTAATCATAATCAATCCTATTGCGTTTTATCATGCACCTGAGTGTCTCGTGGAACTGGGATATTTTTGATCACCGGGTTTGCAGTTTCAGGAGAAATCGTTTGTTCCGGTTTTGTGAAGTGTTGTTCCATCGCCTGAACCTGTTGCAAAGTTTGCTGTACCAGTTGATTGTCATAAGCAAGATTTGCTTGTTTGTCTTCATCAAGACTGTTGAAATACATTATCTGTTGTTCCAGGTCAGTACGCAAAGCATCGGAAACTTTTTTTGCTAAGACCGTATCTCCAGCAAGGTAAGCGGCATATAAAAATTGCTCACTAATACGATCTTGTTGCTGTCCCCGCGAAGCCATTCCATAAGGGAAGTTTTGTTGCAACATATTCTTATCACATCTTTCCAGGAGGTCCTTTGCTTCCGACATTTTTCCATGATCTGCCATAAACATTGCTACCTGTGCATATTGCATTCTCAAAGTATTCAGATGTCTTCTGTTTTCTTCATCAAAATAAACTCCGGGAACATTGGCGTTTCCAAACTTAAATTTGTTCATCATAGCGTTGTAAGCCCAGTCGCCATTTACTTCGCTGTTCTTCACAGGAACTAATCTGTAAGTAAGTCCATCGGTTCTTAAATATTGTGCGAAGCCGAGCTCGCCATAAGGTGAAGTAAAATAAATCGGCCTTTTCCAGTTGTTGGCAGCAATGATATTCAAAATCGCACTTTCATTTTTCATCAGTGCATTTTTTGGAATCGTAAAATCTAATTCGCTCACTACACTATCGCCTGGATTCACTGTTCCATTTTGTCTTACCAAATTAGTATCAACCGGAACTTTTACATTTTTTGTTGGGAAAATGTTGAGGAAATCAGAACCATTCTGATACATTCTTGAAGGATCATCGCTTCCGGCATAGTCTTTCATCATTGTGTAAAGATCCATTGGTTTTGTCTGATCCACTTTTGCTCCCGGCAAATCAGGGAAATAATAAATGGCATCACGATCACTTCCGATAATTTGTTCCGGCGACCAGATTACAGGAATTGGTGCGCTTTTATTTACCGCGTAACGAAGTTGATTGATGTACCAATCTGTTCCAAGGAGACTTGAATTAATTACTCTCACATCTCTTCTGATGCCCAACACTTCCTGGTCGAACCATAAAGGATAGGTGTCATTATCGCCAAATGTGATGAGGATGGCATTAGGGGCGCAGCTTTGCAAATAATCGACAGCAATATCTCTTGCCAATGTTTTATGACTTCTGTCGTGATCATTCCATTCCTGGCTTGCCATCAAAACAGGGACGGCCAGCAAACACAATCCGCCGGCGACATAATTAGCCGTTTTTGTGTTCATGTATTTTTCAAAAAGCTCTTTTACATACATCGCTCCAATACCAATCCAGATGGCAAAGGCATAAAACGAACCTACATAAGCATAATCCCTTTCACGCGGCTGGTTGCCGGCCTGGTTCAGATAAAATACGATCGCGATTCCTGTAAAGAAAAATAATAAACCTACTACGATGCTTCCTTCTTTGTCTTTTTTATATTGATAAATAAGGCCAAGAATACCGAGCAATAATGGCAATGCAAATAGTCTGTTATGAGACTTGTTATTTTTTAAGGTTTCAGGCATTTTACTTTGATCGCCAAGACGCGCATTATCCCAAAAAGAAATTCCCGTAAGCCAGTTTCCATCGCGAACATTTCCCATGTCTATTCCCTGCAAGTCGTTTTGTTTTCCTGCAAAATTCCACATAAAATAGCGCCAGTACATCCAGTTGAGCTGGTAGCTGAAAAAGAAAGCAATATTATCGCCCATTGTCGGCTTCGATAAATATTGGCCGGTCTTCGGATCTTTTCCTATTCCGGCAAAGCTGGCATAATAATCCGCATGTCCCTGGTCATTACTGTTGTCCCACATTCTCGGGAAAAAATGAAGATCAGCCGGATCATATTGAGTTACAATTTTCTTTCCTTTCTTTTCGTATTTATTAGTGCCTTTTACGTACGTGTCCTCATATTTCTGATCAGTAGGTTGATCAGTAAAATCCTGTCCTTTGATAATAGGCCAGTCGCCATATTGTTCACGACTCAGATATCCTTCTAAACTCAATGGATTGTCCACGTTAAACATATCGATTGCAGGATCTGCATTCGAGCGGATCATGGTAGTGAAATAAGTTGAAAATCCCAATATCACAAATGCAAAGCACCACATGGCGAGCCGCAGAAAATTCCAGTTTTTTTTCTTTGCCAGTCTGATCAACATGAAAATAATAAATGCCAGTAACACAAAGAAGAATGTAAAGCCACTGAAGAAAGGCAAACCAAAACTATTTTTGAAAAGAATATCAAAATCAGAAGCAAGTTTTATGGTCCATTGAATCATAGGAACCTGAACGATTCCTGTGATAATACACGCAGCAATGAAAGCTCGTACTGTTCCCCATTTAGTTACTTTATACCGTGTGAAATAGTAGATCATCACGATGGCGGGAATAGTAAGGATTGGCAATAAATGCACACCCACTGAAAGGCCGATCAGGTAAAAAATTAAAATGAGCCATTTATCTGCAGGAGTAAAATTTCCTTTCACGCCACTTGCTCTTTCTATCGAAACTGCATGTTCCCATTTCAAAACTGCCCAAAAAACAATGGCAGTAAAGAAAGAAGAACTTGCATAAACCTCTGATTCTACTGCGCTATACCAAAATGAATCGCTGAAAGTGTAGGCCAAAGCACCGATAACGCCGGCAGTCATGATCGTAAAGATCTGTGTGCCTGTAAGTGGATTCGGATTGTTTTTTTCGGCGATCTTTCTGCCGAAATGAGTGATCGTCCAGAATAAAAATAAAATACAAAAGCCACTCATTAACGCACTCATCGTATTCAATCCCAGAATCGCCTTGTTGGGATCGGAAAATGGCATCATGAAAAGCCTTCCCAACATAATAAATAATGGCGCCCCCGGCGGATGTGGAATCTGAAGTTTGTAAGCGCTGGAAGCAAATTCACCGCAATCCCAAAAACTGCCGGTTGCTTCCATGGTTGATAAATAAACGAAACAGGCGATGATACAAATCACCCATCCGGTAATGTTGTTGATGCGTTTATAGCTCATTATTTTGGTTTTAGCGAAACAGGGGCAAATATAAAGCTATGATTGCTTCATTTCAATTCGCTCCATTTTTTTTATACAAAGGATTGTTAATTTGTTAAAACACGAATGACACCGATTATGTGGATTACCCGGAATTGTACGAATTACGCGAATTGCAGAAGTCATCAACAAGTGAACTCACAAATAAATTCAATTTTTATTTTCCTTTTTTTGAACAACATAAATTTTATTTCTGCAGGTTCTTCATCTAATTTTGCGCTTCGGATTTTAAAAAATTTCTGGTTTTAAAAGCATTGAAAAAAGCATTTCTCCAACTTCACTTCGCCGTAATACTTGCAGGATTTACAGCTATTTTAGGAAAACTGATTGAATTGAATGAAGGTCTGCTAACTTCTTACCGGATGTTTCTTAGCGCCATTATTCTTGCAATTGTTTTGTATTTTAAAAAAGAATTAAAGCGACTTTCCCCTAAAGATATTTTGCAGCTTTTTGGAGTCGGCGCTATCGTTTCTTTGCATTGGGTTTGCTTTTATGGGAGCATCAAATATTCGAACGTTTCTGTTTCAGTTACTTGTTTATCCACCATCGGATTTTTCACTTCTTTGTTTGAACCGCTGATCATGAGAAGGAGAGTGGATGTTGTAGAAGTATTTCTTGGAATGCTTGCTATTGCTGGTGTTTACCTGATTTTTAATTTTTATCCTGAATATAAAACAGGAATTATTTTCGGAATTATCTCAGCAATTTTTGCCTGCCTTTTTCCGATTATCAATAAAAATTTACTCGTCACATTTTCTCCGCGAACTGTTACGCTTTATGAAATGACCGGAGGTTTTATTACGCTGTGTTTTATTCTTCCGGTTTATTTCCAATTTTTTCCGCCGGCTTATTTTATTCCAACAGCAAAAGATTTTTTATGGCTGCTCATCTTAGCCGGTGTTTGCACAGTTTTCGCCTTCAATCTTAGTCTGAATGCTTTAAAACATATTTCTGCGTTCACTACTAATCTTACTTACAATTTTGAACCGGTTTATTCGATCATTCTTGCCTTTATCATCTTTAAAGAAAATAAATTTTTAGGTGCCGGATTTTATTTTGGTTTCGCACTGATTTTGCTGGCAGTTTCTTTGCAAATGCTGAGAGTTTATAAAGAAAGAAGAGGTTGATTTTTTTTGAAAAAAGTTTTGGCAAAATTTATGAGTGATTAGAAGCACCGCATTAAAAAGAATTTTAAAAATAAAAATGACATGGACGCAAAAACAGTTTCTTATATTTTAAATGAGTTAGGAGAAGACAGAGAAGATTATTTTAATGCTATTGCGCCGCCGATCATTCAAACCAGCAATTTTGCTTTCAAAACTGTGGATGATTTTCGCGATGCTTTGGAGAATGAATCCTCGCGATATCTATACAGCCGCGGATTGAATCCTACCGTTCAGATTTTATCTCAAAAGCTTGCGGCGCTTGATAGTGCCGAAGATTGTCTTGTTTTCAACAGCGGCGCTGCGGCAATATTTACTGCTGTATTTGCGAATATCAAAAGTGGCGATCATATTATTTCTGTTGAAAGACCTTACACATGGGCACAAAAAATGTTCAACAATGTTTTGCCGAGATTTAATGTAACCGTCACTTATGTGGATGGAAGAAATGTTGAAAATTTTGAAAATGCAATTCAACATAATACTACTTTAATTTACCTGGAATCACCCAACAGCTGGACATTTTATTTGCAGGATCTTGCTGCGGTTGCAAAAATTGCGCGGGCAAAAAAGATTGTTACGATTTGTGATAACAGTTATTGCACGCCTCTTTATCAAAAGCCAATTGAATTAGGAATTGACCTGGTTTTGCAAAGCGCTACAAAATATATCAATGGTCACAGCGATGTAGTTGCAGGCGTATTAAGCGGTACGAAAGCAATGGTAAAAAAGATCTTCAGCAGCGAATATATGAACATGGGAATCGGCACCACGCCTTTTAATGCATGGTTATTGATAAGAGGCTTAAGAACGCTACAGACAAGGCTTTCAAGAATTTCTGACACTACAGAAAAAGTAGTGAGTTATTTAAAAAGCCATGATAAAGTGGAGGATCTTACTTATCCTTTTGACAAAGATTTTCCTCAGTATGATCTTGCAAAAAAACAAATGCAGGGCGCAGGAGGATTGTTTTCTTTTTACCTGAAAACGAATTCAATTAAAAAAATAGAAAGTTTTTGTGAAAGCCTCCAACACATTATTATGGCAGTAAGCTGGGGAGGCTATGAATCTCTGATCATGCCCGGATGTGCTTCTGTAAAAGAAGAAGATTTTGATGCTAACAAAAAAGAGCAACGGCAACTGAGAATGTATGTTGGACTTGAAGATCCGGAATATATCATTGAGGATTTGGAAAGAGGATTTAAGGCAATGGAAGATTAAATTATCGCACTATTAAATTATTTAACTATTATGGAAAATCTTTCTGGATACTTAGAGTAAACAAAGAAAAATCTTTAATTTTTTTTTTGCTGTCCTCGAATGAATAATAATCGCCGAAAGGAATTATTACCTTCCTGAATATTTTTATTTTACCACTTATCCATCTATTCCTTTGTGTTACATTCAAATCATTATTTTTGTTTTATGCATATCAAAATTAAACTACTGATCCTTTTCATTTTATTGGGTACGTTCGGTTATTCGCAAAAGAAATGGACTTTGTTGGAATGTGTTCATTACGCAATGGAAAATAATATTTCCGTGAAGCAAAGTGCTTTGCAAGCTGACCTTGCAGCAATTACTTATAAACAAAGCCGTCTTTCACAAATTCCAACTGCCAACATTTCCAACAGCGAAGGATTGCGTTATGGTAAATCACAAAATCCTTCCACAGGCATTTTGGAAAATCAGAATTATTTTTCGATTAGTTTAAATCTTCAATCCAGTGTTCAGATTTTTAACTGGTTCTCAAAGAAAAATACCATTCTTGCCAATCATTGGTCGTTGGAAGCAGCAAGGGCAGCGACCGACAAAATGAAAAATGATATCGCATTGACCGTTGCCAATTCCTATTTACAAATTTTGCTGGCGCTGGAACAGGAGAAGATCGCAGCGGTTCAGTTGCAACAATCAAGAGGACAATTAGATCTGGTGTATAAGCAGGTGAAAGCTGGCGCAATGGCTGAATTTAATGCTACCGAACTTGAATCACAGCTGGCAAATGATACGGCGAATTTGATCGCCGCAACAGGAAATGTAGCACAGGCAAAATATGTTTTGATGGCATATATGAATATTGATGCCGCTGATTCTTTTGATATTGAAGAGCCGCCAATGGAGCAGATTCCTGTGATGCCGATAGGCGAGCTTCAACCTGAAAGCGTTTATGCATCCGCATTAGCGAGTCAGCCTCAGCAAAAAATGAATGAATACAATCTGAAAGCCGCAGAGAAAAACAGTCTTGCTGCCAAAGGAATGCTGTATCCAACCATTTCTGCTTTTGGAAATCTTGGTTCTAATTACGGATATTTTCGTACACCAAAATTTGAACAAATATTCAGTGGTTATGCGCCGAGCGGCCTGGTAGTAAGTGATAATGCCGGTGGCTATATTGATGTTGAAAAACCTTTGTACACGAATGGAGGAAAGAATGGCTACATCACTTCTGATCCCTTTGGAACTCAGTTCAGCAACAACTTTGGACAATCTGTTGGCCTTAGCCTTTCTATTCCTTTGTTTAACGGATGGCAGGCAAAAGCCAATTATCAAAGAACCAAAATTGATATTAAAAACATTCAGTATCAACAAGACCTTGACAATAAAACTTTGAAACAAAACATTTACCAGGCTTATAATGCCGCTTATGTAGCAATGGAAAAATTAAGTTCTTCAAAAAGAGCCGTTGATGCTGCGCAAAAAACCTATGATTATACTTTGAAAAGATACCAGGTTGGAATGATCGGAACACTTGAATTAATAACCAATCAAAACAATTTGTTTACAGCAAAACTGCAATATGCCTTGAACCAGTTTGATTATGTGTTCAAGATGAAAGTGTTGGAATTTTACAAAGGAACAGGCATCAAATTTTAATTAGGACTTTATCAAATACTATAAATTTAGAAACGAGAAAATATGAATAAAACGCTGAAATGGATTATAATTAGTTTAGTAATTCTGATTGTGCTCCTCATCATTTTAAAAACAACCGGTGTCATTGGAAAAGATGAAGGCATCAAAGTGAGCGCTGAAAAAGTAGCGAGGCGAACAATCGTGGAAACCGTAAACGCCAGCGGAAAAATTTATCCCGAGGTGGAAGTAAAATTAAGTCCCGATATTTCCGGAGAAATTGTAGAACTGAATGTCCAGGAAGGTGACAGCGTAAAGAAAGGAGAGGTTCTTGCAAAAATCTATGGTGATATTTATAACACACAAAGAGAGCAGGCAGCAGCGATTGTAAATCAGCAGCAGGCACAAATGGCGGATGCTGAGGCATCTTTGGGCGCATTGGAAGCACAACTGGATCAGGCGAAAAAAACATACGATATGCAAAAGCAATTGTATGATCAAAAAGTAATTTCAAAAAATGAGTTTAATACCGCTGAAGCCGCTTATAAAACTGCACAGGCTAATTTGAATGCAGCTAAGCAAGGCGTTAAAGCAAGCAAAGCAGGAGTGCAAAGTTCTGAGGCTGCATTGCAAAAAGCAAACAAAGATCTTAGCCTTGCTACATTAAGATCTCCGATGGATGGAATTGTGTCTTTGCTAAGCGTAAAAAAAGGCGAACGTGTCGTAGGAAGTTCAATGATGGCGGGAACAGAAATGATGCGTATTGCAGATATGGGCAAGATAGAAGTGAGAGTGGATGTTGGTGAAAATGACATTCCAAAAGTACGATTGGGAGATAGCGCAACAGTTGAAGTAGATGCATACAATGATAGAAAGTTTACCGGAGTAGTTACACAAATTGCCAGCAGCAATAATGGCGCTGCCACACAAAACGATTTGTCAAATACCAGCACAGATGTTACGAATTACAAAGTTTACATTCGCCTGAATCCTGATTCTTACAAAGATTTAATTGATCCGACACATAAAAAAAGATTCCCTTTTCGCCCGGGAATGAGTGCGAGCGCTGACATTCAAACAAAAACGCACACCAATGTTTTGTCCATTCCGATAAATGCAGTAACAACCCGTGAAAAAAATGATTCAACAGGAAATAAAATGGGAAATCCTGCTGCCAATGATCAAACTGACATCAATAATAACAACGCAGCAGGCAATGATCTTGATGTAGTTGTTTTTGTGGTTCAGGCTGACGGAAAAGTAAAAAAGCAAAAAGTAAAAACAGACATCCAGGATATTAATTACATTGAAATTACTGACGGCTTGAAAGAAGGAGATGAAGTGGTGACAGGGCCTTACGACGTTGTTTCAAAAACTTTGAAGGATGGAGATAAAGTAAAAGTCGTTCCGAAAAGTAGTTTGTTCAGCACTAAGAAATAAATGAAATTCATTTTTGTAAAAGCATCTTCTAGTAAATGAAGAAATAGTTGAGATTTATATTTTACTCTTGAAAAGTAGTATCATTCGGTACTACTTTTTTTATGTTTTTATGAAATTTTTTGGCTTAGTTTTTCGTGTACAATTTAAGGTTTTGGGAAAAATAAATAACAAATCGAAGTACGTGTATAATTAACTTTACATCCATTTTAAATTGAGATTATGACAAAGAAAATTGCATTAATAACAGGGGGAAGCCGTGGTTTGGGAAAAGAAATGGCATTGCGGCTTGCAGAAAACGGCCATAACGTTGTCATCACTTATGCATCACAAAAAGAAGCAGCAGAAAAAGTTGTAAAAGAAATTGATCCAAACGGAAAACAAGCGGCATCACTGCATTTCGATGCCAACCAAATATCGTCTATCAGCGATTTTGTAAATGTTTTTCAACAAACGATTCAGCAAAAATGGAATGTAAACAAATTTGATTTTTTAATCAATAATGCCGGCATCGGCGCGAATATTCCTTTTGAAAAAGCGACTGAGGAGCAGTTTGATCAGTTCATGAATATACATTTCAAGAGCGTTTATTTTTTGATACAACAATTGTTGCCTTTCATCAACGATAATGGAAGAATCATCAATATTTCTTCCGGCACTACAAAATATGCTACTCCCGGATACTCTATTTACGCTTCCATGAAAGGTGCAATAGAAGTTTTGACCCGTTATCTTGCAAAGGACCTTGGTTCAAGAGGAATTACTGTAAATGTGGTTGCTCCCGGACCTGTTGAGACTGATTTTAATAACGGCGGAAACCGCGATTTTCCTGATCGAAAAAAAATGCTGGCATCAAGAGCAGCTTTGGGAAGAGTAGGATTGGTAAAGGATATTGGTGGCGTAATTGCATTTTTATGCAGCGATGACGGAGCATGGATTGATGGCCAGAGAATTGAAGTTTCTGGGGGAATGAATTTATAGAATTAAAAAAATCGGCTCAAATATTTTCGGATATACATGGCCGTTATAAATTTTTATTCTCTTTCTCCTGTCTTTTCTTGTGGCACGGTTTTTAATCTTCTCTTTTCTAAAAAACCGATGATCCCACAAACGATTCAAATCAGCCAGTTTGCACTCAGTGCGCAGTATGAAGATATTCCGGGAGAAACCGTTGATCAATTAAAGAGACATTTGTTAGACAGCATCGGCTCTTTTATTTTCGGACAGGATCAGTTGCCGGTTATCAAATTAAGAAATGCATTTGCCGATTTGCAGGGAGAAAATAAAAACATTTCTATCCGCGATCTTTCTTTTGATAAACTCGCTCAATATTTTACTGCACTCATCAGGTATCCAGATTTTATGGACAATTTCTTAGCGAAAGAATCTACTTGTCACCCAAGTGACAACATCGGTCCTTTGCTGGCAGCAGATAAACTGGTTCCATTATCGGGAAAAGATTTTCTTTTGGCAATGGCAATTGGTTACCAGGTAGAATGCAGGCTGACGAAAGAAATGCCGGTAATGACCAAAGGTTATGATCACACAGCTTTGCTCGCTTTTTCGGCAACGCAGAATTGGCGCGGGTTTTAGGATTAACAGAAGCAGAAACTGCGTGCGCACTGGGAATCGCCGGATGTGCTTTTGATCCGTTGGTTACCTGTCGCGCAGCTTATACTACCGAATGGAAAGGTTTTGCTTCTTCGTCGGTAAATGCAGGATGCGCAACGATTGCATTGCTGGCAAAAAATAAATTGACGGGCCCGATCGATCTTTTTGAAAAACCGGAAAAAGGATATGACGCTATTTATGGAATGGAACTGAAACACGACTGGACACAGGAAAGATTCGACCTGATCCGTTGTTGTATTCTCAAAGGTTATAATGCCGAAGTGCATTCACAACCCGCTGTTGAAGCGGCTTTGGAGCTGAAGGAAAAACATCCTTTTGATCCTTCAGAGATTGAAAAGATTGATGTTACTACTTTTCTTACCGCTTATCACATCGTCGGCGGAGGAGAATATGGCGACCGGAAAACTGTTTACACAAAAGAAGCGGGCGATCATAGCATGCCTTATGTAGTTGCTGTTGCGCTCCTTGACGGACAGGTTTATCCGGAACAATTATTTCCCGAAAGGATCAATCAGGCTGATGTACAGGAACTGTTGCAGAAGGTAAATGTGCATACCAGTTTTCCCCTTCACAAACCAGTGAAGCTTGCAGGAATCCTCGATAAAAATACAGAAGCTTACCCCGATAAATTAATGACGCAGGTAACCATTGAGCTAAAAAACGGAGAAAAATTTTCTGCTGAAAAAGAAAGCTATAAAGGATTTTTTCTCAATCCGTTTACCTGGGAAGACGTGATTGAAAAATTTAAAAAACTTGCCGGAAATAGAATTGCTGAAACCACCAAAGATGAGATCGTCAGGATTATTCAAAACTTCGAAGGATATTCTGTAAGTGAGTTGTTGGACAGGGTAGTGGTAGAATAGATGTTAATCCATAAAAGTGCTGGAAGTTCATAATAAGCGGGCGCCATGTATCAGATCTACACCGTTTCTTGCGGTTCTTTTGCTTCTGAGGTTTTATTAACCTTTTCCGAAATAATCTAATTGAATATAAAAGCCGTAATTTTCGACTTATATTTTCATAACATGATAGTATGAAACTAACGAAGCTTCTTCTGTTGTTTTTGTTTCTGCCTTTCTTTACTCATGCTCAAAACGAAGGAATCGAACATATTGATTCTCTCGCCACATATGTTTTAAAATATGTAAAGTCTTTGGATAAAGAGAAAATACTGCTTCAGACTGACAGGCATATTTATACAACTAATGAAACAATTTATTTTAAACTTTTTCCGATAGATTCTATAACAAATCAATTAAGAGGTAAGCCAAAAAAACTATATGTTGATCTGGTAAATAACCACGATAAGGTTTTCGGGCAATTACTTTTGAATGCATCTGATTTAAAAACAAGCGGCGAGTTTGTTTTAAATGATTCATTGCAGGAAGGATATTACTGGATAAGGGCTTATACTGAAAAAATGGTTTCTGAAAATTTAAATAATATAACAGTAGTGCCGGTTTATATTGTGAATCCGAGGAAAAGGAGTTTTGAAGATAAGAATTTTACAAAAGAAAGTGATTCCGCTGCAATTCCCCGGGTACAGATTTTTCCCGAAGGAGGAAATATTATTTCTGGTATCAACACAACTGTAAGTTTGAAAGTCACTGATCAATATGGAAATCCGATGCTTGTGCAGGGAATCGTTAAAGATACGGCTGGCTCTGTATTTGCAAAATTTACAACTAATTCCGACGGACTTGCAAAGTTTTCATTTGAACCTATTCCAAATGACCATTATTCCATTTTTATTTGGAATAAGAATAAATTTGATTCAGTTGCGGCTTTGCCGCGAATCAATTTTTTTGCCGGTCAGATTGCCCTTCTCGAACAAACTGACGATTCTGTCAAAGTAAGAATTGTCCTTGAAGATTCTATTTATTCAAAAGACTATACATCCTTCCTGCTTGGTATCAGCGCGGATAGTATTTGTTATAGTGCGATTGGAAAAGGAATGTATGAAGTTACTATACCGCTGAATAATTTCTCACATGGTATCAATAGTTTGCTTCTTTTTAATACTAAAAATCAATTACTAAGTGAAAGAGATATTTTTATTAAAAAAGAAAATTACCACATTAGCATTCATACGGATAAAAACAATTATGAAGCGAGAGAAAATGTGAAGCTTAATGTTGCGCTAACGGATAAAGATAATAAACCGTTGTTAGCCGCACTCACGTTTGCGGTAACAGATATGAGGGTAACTGATACAACTACCGATTATCGTGTGAATGACTCATTGCAAGATGTTTCACCAGCCGATGCCGACCTTGTTATGCTTACACATAAAAATGAATACGCTAACTGGAGAGCGACCGATACTCCAATCGGATTGGGAACAATGAACGATTATCAAAAAACGAACAGCGAGACTTTTGCAGAAGAAAGAAATAATAATTCATCTTTCAAAATAAGCGGAACGATTCTGACCAGAAAGAATCTGCCAGCCGCAGAAAAAATCGTTACCATTTTTTCAAACAAGAATTACGAACTTCTCAATACAGACACCACTGATATAAATGGAAGGTTTCAATTTTATTTTAAAGACCTTAATGACAGCACCCAATTTGTAGTGCAGGTTAGTAATTTAAAAGGAATAAAAGAAGATAAATACACGGTAGTGTTTGACACGGTTTCCATGCCGCAATTTATCACACCTGGTTTCCTGAAAAAGAAATTTGTACTTGACGAAAAATCAAAAAAAGTGATAAAACGTTTATTGAATATTGATTCACTTACTATAGGCACAGGAAAAGAATGGTTAAAGCCGGTAATTTTAAAACGTTATCAGAAAAAGGAAGTAACGTACAATGAATCTAAAAGAGTCAGCCCTTTTTCTCACATAATTACTCCTGAGATGATTAATCGTGGAGCTCAGCAAATCGGCAACGCACTCCTCACCATTCCAAGAGTTCAGTTAAATGGTAATAACATCTCAATCGATGGATACCACCCATTATTACTGTTAGATGGAATTGAGCCTCACATTGCTGGTGAGAGCATGTTAGATTTTATAAATTCTATTCCAGTATCTTCAATTGATTTTATTGAAGTATTAACCGGGCCGCAAGCTGCAATATATGGAATGCGCGGCGCAAAAGGGGTAATACTAATCAATACAACCACTCATCCGCATTTCACTGCCTCGGATATTTCCGGATTATCATCCTTTTATCCAAGAGGATTTCATACCGCTCAACCTTTCGTAATGCCTGATTACAACAAAAAAGAAACGAGAGATTCGAAAATCCCGGATCTGCGAACAACAATTTACTGGAATGGTGATATCATTACCAATAAAGAAGGAAAAGCTTCCGTCAATTTTTTTACAGCTGACACGCCTGCTACTTACTTAATAACTATAACCGGTATCAGCTCAAATGGAGATAAAATTTATAAAACAATTACTATTAACAGGAGGTAAATCTTTCATCATCATTAATAGCATGAGATTAGGAAAATAGAAAATGACAATATTTTATTTGTCTGCTGCAACTTTCATTTCTTTTAATATCTTTAATACTCATTTCAAAAAACTATTTCTATGGCTAGCAGAAGAAAATTCTTACAACAATCCGGCGCTTTCGCGTTGGGAAGTTTGCTGATTCCGCAGTTGGGTAAATCAGCTTTATTTTCAGAAAGAAAAAATTATCCTCCCATTGGTCTGCAATTATACACGATGGGAAATTTAATGACGACGGATACAAAAGGAACATTACAAAAACTGGCAGGCATTGGATATAAAGAAGTAGAAAGCGCGGGTTCGCAGAAAGGAAATTTTTATGGATTTAAGCCAAAAGAATTTGCAAAGATGGTAAAAGATGCCGGAATGCATTGGCGTTCTGCACATGTTGGCGGCGCACCATTTACCATGGCGCAGATCATGAAAATGGCGAAAAATGCTGAAGACTCTGCAAGGATAAAAAAGTACATGGAAAAAATGAAAGATGCCGTAAAACCGTTGAACTTAACAGATAATTATCAGCAACTTGCCGACGATGCAGCAGAAGGTGGATTAAGTTACCTCGTGTGTTCAAGCATTCCTGTGAGTACATTGGATGAAATAAAAACTGCAGTAGAAGTTTTTACCAAAAGTGGCGAAGCGTGCAAGAAAAATGGCGTTCAGTTTGCCTATCACAATCACGTTACCGAATTTGATGAAGTGGAAGGGCATCGCCCGTTTGATTATATCCTGAATCATACGGATAAAGACCTTGTAAAAATGGAACTTGATCTTGGATGGGCCACCAAAGCCAAACAGGATCCAGTTGAATTATTCAAATTGCATCCCGGACGTTTTCCATTATGGCATGTAAAAGACCTTGATAAAACAACGATGGAACCAACGGAAGTAGGTTCTGGTTTTATTGATTTCAAAAGAATTTTTGACAATGCAAAAGAGTCCGGAATGAAATACTTTTTTGTAGAGCAGGACGGAGCGCCGAAGCCATTTGAGGACGTTACGAAGAGTTATAATGATTTAAAAAAGATGTTGGCTTAAGGGCTTTGTGTGGTATGATTCAACGGGTAATATGGAACTCCGGGATAGATACTTTTTTCGGCGCTGATACTGCCGGAGATGAAAAAGGTCTTTGCATCATTCATATACATTAATCCCAAAGAAGCCGCCGGATATAATCCCAAACTATTCTGATTAAAAGGACTATTGTTGAAACTTT
>Ga0157373_10001679_pt1 | contig 16898 bp, 20 predicted proteins | sample C65metaG_FD_113460 | JGI IMG/M metagenome (GOLD analysis project Ga0157373, IMG submission 113460) | Corn rhizosphere microbial communities from Kellogg Biological Station, Michigan, USA - C6-5 metaG | ecosystem: Host-associated > Plants > Roots > Rhizosphere > Soil | place: USA: Michigan... | reverse complement strand
TGCTCCGTGGTGTTCGAAGCCGAGGAGATCGACCCGGCGATCATGGACCAGCCGCCGCGCAAGGCCGGCCAGGGGATCTTCGGGCGCCGGGTGCTGACCATCGCCGCCTGCCAGGGGCTCTCCGTGCTGGCGGCCGTCGTCGGCGTCTATCTCTGGAGCCTCGGCGCCGGGCAGCCCGACGACGTCATCCGCTCGGTCTCGTTCGCCACCCTCGTCATCGGCAACCTGTCGCTGATCCTCGTGAACCGGTCCTGGCGGCTGCCGGTCTGGCGCACGTTCCGCGAGCGCCGCAACGGCACGCTGAAGTGGGTGGTCGGCGGCGCGGCCCTGCTGCTGGTGGTGCTGCTCAGCGTTCCCGGGCTGCGCGGCGCCTTCAATTTGGGCCCGCTTGCACCGGGCGACTGGCTGCTGGCGGTTGCGGCGGGTGCCGCCGGCGTGGCCTGGTTCGAAATCTACAAGGCGGTCCGCCGCTCCTGATGCTGCGGCTGCCTCCCTTTCACTGGACAGCCGCCGAGGGTAGCTTGTCCTCATGGCGCGGGAAGAAACAACGGTCTCCGTGGAGGGACCGGATGGCAGCAGGGAACTCAGGATCTCAAGTCCCAGCAGGCTGCTCTGGCCCGAGGCGGGCCTTAGCAAGCTGGACCTGGCGCATTACATGATCGCCGTGGGGGACGCCTTCCTGGCGGCCAACGGCGACCGGCCGATTACGCTTCAGCGGTTCTCCGGCAACGTCAACGGCGAACAGTTCTTCTCGAAGAACCCGCCCAAGGGCGCCCCGGATTTCGTGCGGGCAGTGGATGTTGTCTATCCGAGCGGCCGTTCCCATCCCCAGCTGGTGATCGATGAGATTGCCGCCGCGGTGTGGGCCGTGCAGATGAATACTGTGGTCTTCCACCCCTGGGCGTCGAGGGCCGGGAACCCGGACAACCCGGACCAGCTGCGGATCGACCTTGATCCGCAGCCGGGCACCGGGTTCAAGGACGCCGTGCCCGCCGCCCGGGAGCTGCGCACGGTGCTGGCCGAGGCGGGGCTGACCGCCTTCATCAAGACCTCCGGCAACCGCGGCCTGCACGTCTTCGCGCCGATCAAGCCGGTGCATGAGTTCCTCGAGGTGCGGCACGCCGTCATCGCCGCCGCGCGCGAACTCGAACGCCGCATGCCGGAGCAGGTCACCACCGCCTGGTGGAAGGAGGAACGCGGCACCCGGGTGTTCGTCGACTTCAACCAGGCCAACCGCGACCGCACCATCGCGGGGGCCTACAGCCCGCGGGCGCTGCCCGCCGCCACGGTGTCCTGCCCGCTGGACTGGGATGAGCTGGACGAGGCAGACCCCTTGCAGTTCACCGTGGCCACCGTCCCCGGGCGGCTGCAAGCCACCGGGGATCCCTGGGCCGGCATGCACGACAGCCCGGGCTCCATCGATGCCCTGCTCGGGTGGTGGGAGCGGGACCTGGCCGCTGGCCTCGGTGAACTTCCCTTTCCGCCGGACTTCCCGAAGATGCCGGGTGAACCGCCGCGGGTGCAGCCCAGCCGTGCCCGCAACAAGGAGCCGGGGCAGCCGTGAGGATCCTCATGGTGGAGGACGAGACGGCGCTGGCGGAGACGGTCCGACGCGGGCTGAGCAACGAGGGTTTCGTCGTCGACGTCACGCACGACGGCGTGAGCGGACTTTCCGCGGCGACGGAAAACCGCTACGACGTGATTCTGCTGGACCTGATGCTGCCGCTCAAGAACGGCTACGACGTGCTGCGCGAACTGCGGGAACGCAGTATCTGGACCCCGGTGCTGATGCTCACCGCCAAGGACGGCGAATACGACGAGACCGACGCTTTCGACCTGGGTGCGGACGACTACCTCACGAAGCCGTTCAGCTTTATGGTGCTGGTTGCGCGGGTCCGGGCGCTGGTTCGCCGGGGCGCGCCCGAGCGGCCGGTGGTGTTGACGTTGGGGACCCTTACCCTGGACCCGGTCACCCGGAGCGTGCGCCGCGGGGACGCCGCCATCAGCCTCACGGCTCGCGAGTACGGGCTGTTGCAGTACCTGATGCGCCGCCACGACCAGGTGGTGTCCAAAGCCGAGATCCTCGACAACGTGTGGGACCCGGCTTTCGACGGCGGCGACAACGTGGTGGAGGTCTACATCGGCTACCTGCGGCGCAAGATTGACGTCCCGTTCGGCGTCCAAAGCCTCGTGACGGTGCGCGGCATGGGCTATCTGCTCAGCGCCGACCGGACCGCTGGGGCCGGGGCTTCTCAGCAGCGCGGGGCGTGACGGCAGGCAACCCGGAGCCCTGCCGGGCAGGGAAGGTCATTTCGAAGCGGCACCCGCCCGAGGGGCTTTCCGTGGCCCGGATGGAGCCATGGTGGGCCGCCATGATTCCCGCGGCGATGGCCAGGCCAAGTCCGCTGCCGCCGCCTTCACGGGACCGGCTCTGATCCAGGCGGACGAAGCGCTGGAAAATGCGATCCCGGTCGGCCGGGGGGATCGGGTCGCCGGCGTTGGCCACGGTCAATACGGCTCCGTCCGCCTCGGTGCGGAGGGCGACCGTGATCCGGGAGGCGGCGTGCCGGTCAGCGTTGTCCAGGACGTTGCGGAGCACCTGGCCGATCCGCCGGGCGTCCCCGGCGATCCGCGCCGGCCTGAGCTGCGCCGTCACCTTGTGGGTACTGGTGGACCGCAGCCGGCGGACCTCGTGGTCCACGACGTCGTCGAGGTCCACGTCGGCGCTTTCGATCCGCAGCCCGCCGTCGTTGGCTTTGGCGAGGGTCAGCAGGTCCTCCACGAGGTAACGCATCCGGGCGGTTTCCCCGGCCAGGACGGACTTCATCTGGTTCCAGGTGGCGCCGCTCGGATCGGCCGAGGCGATCTCCACCCCGGCGCTCAGGGTGGCCAGCGGGCTGCGCAGTTCGTGGCTCGCATCGGACACGAAACGCCGCTGTTCCCGGTCCGCCGCCTGCAGGCGGTCCAGCATCATGTTCATGGTCACAGCGAGGGCCTGGATTTCATCGTCCGTGGGCGGCACGTCCACCCGCCCGTCGAGGCGCTGGGCATTGATCCGCGCCACCTGCCCGCGGATCCGTTCGACCTGGCGCAGCGAGCGCCCCACGAGCAGCCAGACCGAGACCCCCACCACCGCCAGCAGCAGCGGGGTGGCGCCAAACATGAACCACGCGACCGTGGCCAGCGTGTCCGCCTGGATCTGGATGGTCGAGGCGACGACCACGGTGTACGCCGTGGTCCCCACCTGGGCGCCGGTGGCCACCACGAGGAAGTCGTCCCCGCCGTCGACGCCGGGCAGGCTGGTTACCTCCTCGGTGAGGGTGCGGCCGGGCGCGGGCCGCAGGGCGGTCAGCGGGACCCTTTCCACGGCCGAGTCGGAGGCTGTGACGACGGCGCCTGCGGGGTCCAGGATCTGCACGACCTGGCCGGCATGCGCGGTGGAGAACAGGTACTCCCCGGCGTCGGCGATGTCCTGGTCCTCGACCTGGGCGATGACGTCGTGGGCCTTGCGCCGCGCGGCGGACTCCGTGGACGCGCTCAGCGAGGCCTGCAGCAGGCCCAGGAGCACCACGCTGCCCAGCAGGAGCGCGAGGGCGACGACGGCGACGGCGACCGCCGTCGAACGCTTCCGCAGGCCCCAGGTCGCGCTGCCCCGCGGCGGGCGGGTCCGGCTGCGTCCGGTTCCCGCGGTCCCGTCCACGGGCGCGTCGTGTTCCATGCTCCAAGAATGGTGCAACTCGGGGTCCGGGACAACCATTCGACCCGCACGGGCGTCCTCAGCCTCCTCTCAGGTGCAATGGGCGACAGTGGAGGCAGGCCCATTTGTACTCCGACGCCAAAACTCCCGGCCGCGCACTCTCCTCAACCAGTGCGCGGCCGGACACTTGCCCGGTGGCACCCGGTATCACCGGCCGATCAGCTTCTGAAGGTGCCTGCGGCACCGGCGGCCGCGGGCTCCGCGCGACCCGCCCGTTCCAGCGCGGCGACGTCGCGGCCGAATGAGAGCAGCAGGAGGGCCAGGGCCGCGAGGACTCCCGCCGCCCCCGTAACCGCCGGGATTCCGGGTGTCAGGGCCAGCAGCAAGGCACACGGCTGGAAGGCGCCGATGGCTTTGCGGGCGCGTGAGGGCGGAAGGGTTTTCCTGAGGGCGGGGCGGAACCGGCCGGCTGCGGTGAAAGCGTAGTACAGCAGTCCGATCAGGAGCGTCCACGGCCCGACGGACGCCGCGGCGGCGCAGGAAAGCACGAGTGTCAGCGCCGCATCGGTCTGGGTGTCCAGGCGTGCGCCGGCGTCGGAGGCCGAGCGGGTGCGCCGAGCCACCGGTCCGTCCACCGCGTCCAGGGCCAAAGCCGCGGCGCCGAGGAGGATGAGCAGCGTCCCCGGGGGCTGCCGGCCGAGGAGGCCGGCCACGGCCAGCACCGCGCAGCAGGCCACCAGGACCGCCCGGACCAGGGTGACGCGGTCAGCCGGCGTGCAGACCCGGGGCCTGCGCGCCAGGATGGACCCGGCCGTACGGACCAGCACCGCGGCGCCGGCGCCGCCGGCCAGCAATCCGGTCAGGGGGTCGGGGGAGTGCACGGACGCGAGCCAGCCGCCCGCGACGAAGTAGGCCGCCGCGGCGGCCGCAACGTCGGCCGTCGCGTCGGCCGTCGCGAGATGGGGTGTTCTGTTTGGCATGGGCACCTCGCCCCCATGCTAACAACGCGCCGTCCGGGGGCGGACCCCGCGGCGGCCGTCAGCGCGAAAGCGGGCGGCGCGCGGTGCGCCGCGTCCGTGCCAGGCCGACGCCGGCGAGCACCGCTCCGGCGCCCTCGGCGACCGCGCTGGCTGTCTTCTCGAAGTACCAGACGGGTTCGTACATGGCCGGAAACGGACCGAATGCGGGCAGGTCCACGTAGCGGTAGACAACGACGGCGGCGAACGCGCTCAGTGCCACGAGCAGGGCGAAAGCGTAGGCCGCCCTGCTGCCGCGAAGCAGCACGGCCAGTGCGGCCAGCGCGGCCGCTGCGGATTCAACCAGGAACAGGGTGCCCTGGCCGATGCCCTGTGGAGCTCCGGCCTGGTAGCCGGGTGCGAGATGGATGTGGACCCCGGCGTCGACCAGCAGCGCGAGCGCCGTGAGTGCCCGCAGGCTTAGGTCCCGGCCCCGTCCCCGGTCCAGTGCGCCATGGCTGATTGGTACGCTCACCGGACCGTCAGCGTTCCGTGCATGTTGGGGTGGTATCTGCAGTGATAGGTGTAGGTTCCGGGCTTGGAGGGCGCCGTAAAGGTGGCCGTGCCCCCTCTGCCCTTGACCTCGACGTCGAACGCCGAACCGTCATCGGCGCTGACGGTGTGCTCGGCGCTGTCCATGTTCGCCACGGTGAGCGCGGCCCCGGCGGAGACCACCAGCGGAGCGCCGAAGCCGAAGTCGCGAATGGTGATGGCCGAAGTTGCGCTTGCCGGGGCGACTGTTGCGCCCGGGGACGCCGTGGCTCCGCCTCCCGGAGCGCAAGCTGCCGCTCCCAGCAGCAGCGCCGCCAGCAGCAGCGTGATACGTGCATTTCCGGTGTTCATGGCGCAACCCCTTATCCCGGTGCGGCCCGGGTTCGTGGCCCTCGAAGTGAAGCTGCCTGATCCAATTTTCCTCCCGCTGCCGGCAAATGGCACCCCGCCGTGGCGCCCGTCCGTGACCAAAGTTTTTGCTTGAACGTCGCCGTGCCGGAGGGTATGGCAGGGTAGAGGATGACCCGAGTCCCGCCGCGCCCGAGGAGTCCGAACGATGTCCGTGCCCGTCATGGTGCCAGCAGCTTCCCCAACGCAGGATCTGACCGGAATCGTCGGGTTTGCGGCCAGGGCCATTGATGCGCTGGGCGAATGGGGCGTTGGGTTGTTTACCCTGGCGGAAACTGTCTTCCCGCCGATCCCCAGCGAGGTCATCCTGCCGCTGGCCGGTTTCCTGACCCGCCAGGGGTCCATGAACCTGACGCTCGTTTTCCTCACCAGCACCCTGGGTGCGTATGTGGGGGCGCTGCTGCTCTATTGGCTCGGCGCCCGCCTGGGGTTGGAGCGGTCCATCCGCTGGCTCTCCCGGCTGCCGTTGGTGGACCGTGAGGATTTTGAGAAGGCCGCCCACTGGTTCGACCGCCACGGCAGGCCGGCCATCTTTTTCGGCCGGCTGATTCCCGGCGTGCGAAGCCTGATCAGCCTTCCTGCGGGTGCCCAGAAAATGAACCTGCTCACCTTCAGCATCTTCACGGTTGCCGGGAGCGGGCTGTGGAACGGGCTGCTGATTGGTCTGGGCGCCATCCTCGGGGCCCAGTACGAGCGAATCGAGCAATATTCCCGGTACCTCAATTACGCCGTTTACGCGGCCATCGCTGCCCTCGTGGCGTGGTTTATCGTCAGGGATTTCCGCCGGCGGAAATCCGGCCGCGGCACATCAGCGGGCCAATAGGCCGCCGTTGCGCCGGCTAATTCCAGGCCGGCAGGCGCCGTCCGGCTACGTGGTCGGCGAGTCCGCGAAAGTTGCAGGTAGGTTCCGAGAATACTTGAAGCGGCCCTGTTTCCCGCATCGACCTACTTGGCCCGGACCCCGACTACCCGCATATCTTCTCGAGCACTTACTCAGCTGTACTGGCCCCCGTACCCGTCTTTCATTCCCCCGGAAATCGGGTAGTTTCCCTGCTTGTTGCCCAATGTTCATCGTGTCACGGTGGCTTTGAGGGGTCGGCTAGAACAGGGGTTTCAGTCTGTACTGTTCCGTCTCTACTTCGACCTTTGAATGACGCGATTTAAATCGTTTTACCTGGGGAAATCGGAGAACATCGTGAACAATTTGCCGGGAGCAACACCATCGATATCCGTTCAACTCTTTGGATCATTGGAAATCCGCCGCGACGGCATGGCGCTTACCGCCGCAGATCTTGGCGGGTGCAAGCCGCGGCACATTTTTGATATTCTCCTGCTGAACCTTGGCACTCCGGTCTCAAAGACCCGCCTGATCGAGATCCTCTGGGGTCCAAGTGCCAGCGACGGTGCCGTGGCCACCCTGGAGAGCTACGTCAGCGGCATCCGCCGTGCGATTCAGCCGGGCCAGACCAAGACCGGACCACTCCGGACCGCGAACAGCGGCTACGTACTGGATCCCCAGCTCGTGGATCTGGACCTCTCGCGCTTCCGCGGTCTGCTCCGCGCCGCAAGCCTTGCCGCGCCGGCCGATGCGTATCCGCTCCTGCTCGAGGCGCTGGAGCTCTCCGCCCAACCGTTGCTCGGATTCGAACTCGTTGCCGATTGGGCAGAAGAGGCCCGCACCCGCCACGCCGCCGAGCGGGTCGCCGCGATGATCTTCGCTGCCGAAACCGCGACCTTCCTTGAGCGCCACGACGAGGCCATCCGCTGGGCGCAGGCAGCCATCCAGGCGGAGCCGCTGAATGAACGGGCCTGGACGGTGCTGGTTAGGGCGTACGAACTTGCCGGACTGCCGGTGGAGGGGCTGTCCGCCTACGACCGTTGCCGCCGCCTCTTTGACCGCGACCTGGCCTGCTCGCCGGGTCCTGCCCTCCAGGCGGCGCACCTGAGGCTCCTGAGGCAGCGTGCAGAGGCGAACACGGACCTCTCCGAAGTGCTCGCGGCCCTGCTCTTCCTCGGTGAGAGGTTGCACGGTGCCGGACCGCAGCGCCTGGCGGCCGACGACCGGCTTCATGAAAATGCCGGACGGATCCTGGACTCCTTTCTCCAGCGTGTCCGCGCGGCCGTCTGACAGGCCAGGAACACCGCGTCGCGGCAGCGGCAGTGAGGCGTGGCTTGACGGCCACGGTCAGCCCGCCCTCACCACGGGAAGCTCGTCCCAATGGGTCGTGTAGCGCGGGGACAGCATGTCCCGCTTCATCGTCCAGTCCGTGCCGCCGCGGATTCCGGCGTGGCCCAGTCCGATGGAACCCCGGCCGTATTTGCGGCTGACTTCTTCCAGCAACGGGCCGATGCCACGTTCCTCATGCGGATTTTCAAAGACAGCCAGCGGAGCCTGACTGGCGGTCGGGCGCAGGTCCGTGACCATGATTCCGGCCCGCGCGTACTTCACGCCGTCGTCGATCCGGGGAAGCAGGGCGTAGGACGCCCGGGCCAGCAACACGGGATCCGCGGTGGGCATCGGCAGCCGAACGCATGCCGAGGGGTGTGAGCTGTCCCGGGGGTTGTAGTAGGACGTCGCGGCGAAGGCGGTGAGGACCGATGCCTGCAGTCCATGCCTGGCGAGCCGGGCGCTGGCCTGTTGGGCGTAGATGCCGAGGACCTGGCGCATTCCGGCCGCGGTGCTGATCGGCGTGGCGAAGGACCGGCTGAAGATCAGCTGGTCACGGCCGATGCGTTCCTCTTCGAGCGGGATGCACGGTGTGCCCTGCAGCTCCAGGACGGTGCGCATCAGCACCACCGAGAATCGGTCCCTGATTCTGATGGGGTCCGCCCGGGCAAGGTCCAGCACGGTCCGGATCCCCATCCCGTTGAGGCGTTTGGTCAGCCGAGTGGCCACACCCCAAAGTTCGATCACGGACAGGCGGGCCATCAGGTGCTCCCGGCTGTCCGCGGGAACGGAGTCCCAGTGGCAGACGCCGTCGAAGTCCGGGTTGTGCTTGGCCCACTTGTTGGCCAGCTTCGCAAGGGTCTTGGTCCCGGCGATCCCGACGCAGACCGGAACGCCCACATTCCGGCGGACCGCCGTCTTCATGCCCTGGCCGAGCCGCAGCAGTTCCTCCGGGGTGCCCCGGACGCCCAGGAATGCCTCGTCGATGCTGTAGACCTCCAGCCAGGCCGAATACCGGCCCAGGAGTTCCATCACGCGGGCGCTGATGTCCCCGTAGAGCTCGTAATTGCTGGACTTGGCGACCAGCCCCCACTCCTTGGCCCGCGGGGCGATCTTGAACCAGGGTTCCCCGAGGGGGATGCCGAGGGCTTTCGCTTCGGGCGAGCGGGTGACCGCGCAACCGTCGTTGTTCGACAGCACCACCACGGGACGGCCCTCCAGCGAGGGGTCGAAGGCCCGTTCGGCGCTGGCGTAGAAGCAGTTCACGTCCACCAGGGCAATGCTTCCCCGGCCGGGCGGGGACTCAGGCATAGGTCTCAGACATGGTGCAGGCACCGGGTGGCTACGCCCCAGATGACGAGGTCCGAGAGGGCGGGCACCCGGATGTCCGGGTAGCGCGGGTTGTCCGCCTGAAGGACCACACCGGCGGCCGTGAGGCGGAGGCGCTTGACGGTGAGTTCGCCGTCGAGGACGGCGACGACGACGCACCCGTCCCGCGGCTCCAGCGCCCGGTTCACGATCAACTCGTCGCCGTCGCTGATTCCGGCGCCCTCCATCGAATCCCCGGACACCCGCACCACGTAGGTGCTGGTGATGTCCTTGATGAGATGTTCGTTGAGGTCGATCCGGCCGTCAAAGTAGTCCTGGGCCGGCGACGGATAGCCGGCGGCGACCGGCACCGGCGAGATCAGCACCGACAGTAGCGAAGAGCCCGCATCTATCACGCGCGGCCCGATGATTACACCCACAACACACCTTTATTCGAATATATCTTCGAATATAAGTGTAGCCCCGAGGGCCGACACTGAACCCACTCTGCGCGATTCCACCTGCAGGGCTGTCCCGCGTGTCCGACGCTAGACTCCCGTTATGAGAATGGGGGAGAGCCGGACCAACAGTGGGCGCCTGGCTCGGCTTCCTGCTGCTGCACTGCGTGACGCCATATGAGACGTAGGGAGATCTGGGGTTCACGCCTGCTCATTATTACTGCCGCCGGCTACGGTTGGGTGACCTTCTGTTTCACGGCACATCCTCTGGCCCCCGATGGTCAGCGGCTCATGTTCTTCCGGGGGATTCCGGGGGATTCCATCGTTGGCCTGACTTACCTGGTCGGCGGCCTCGTCGGCTGCGCCGGGCTTCTTCTCCTGCTTCCGTCGCTGATCCGCCGGGTCCCTCTCCGCCGGCTTCGCGTGGCAACAGCGTGGGTGGCCTCCGTTGCTGCCGTTGCCGCAGCCCCGCTGGTAGGGCTCTTTCCGCTCGTCTCGTTGATCCCCTGCTTCGGGACTGCCATCCGTGAAGTGGCCCCGGACGGGCGCTCAGTCGTCGTCACCCAGGACCAATTTGATGGCGATGTCGTCCGTATCTATACGGAATTCGATGCCTTCCACTACAAGTGGTACAGGGACGCGCCGGAGCTCGCTGGCCCGCGGACCGTCAGCAGCGAGAACTGCCGGCTCGAATCGTCCGGGGACGCGCTCGTCCTTCGCTGCGGTGCGGGCACGGTGACCATCAACTCCGACGGTGCCGCAGCGGTGGCGGCCTCGTCCCAAGGAAAAGTACCAGAGCGGCCGCTGCGATCAGGGCGCTGAGTCCGCCGGCGATGAGCCCGAGCATCACGCCTGGGGGCGTGTACCCCAGGACGTTCAGCGCGATGAAGGCTGCCACAACGAGCGCGATGAAAGCGAGAAGGCAACCAAGCAGCGCTCGCAGCGATTTGCTGACGGATGCGTGGGGTCCGGGGCCGCCGGCGCTTCGAACAAACCGCAGCCCAATGACCGCCATAGCCTGCCAGCAGGCGATCGCGCACACGCCCCAGACGATGGTGGGCGCCGCCAACGGCCCGGCCTCCGGGAAGGCAGCAACCCCGCGTGCAACTGCGGCGGGAAGAAGCCATGCCTGTGCGAGCACGGACAAGAGCAGCACCATGACAAACGCCACCGTCAGCGGGGACGCGGTTTTACGGATCATCTTTTTTCTCCTGCCCCCGTCCGGTTTCCAGACCAGGCATTGCCGTCCAACCTTTTGCTAGGGTCAACCCTATTGTCCTGCCCGTGAGTATTCGCTTGAAGGGAAGAGCAGTGAAAGCTGACCACTATGACACTTTCGCCGAGAGCTATTCGGCGGAGAATGAGTCTAGCCTCCTCAACGCCTACTATGAGCGGCCGGCGATGCTTGCGCTCGCCGGCGACGTCGACGGTCACCGGATCCTGGACGCAGGGTGCGGCTCGGGCCCCCTGTCCGCGGCGCTGATCGCGAAGGGCGCGATCATGACCGGCTTCGATTCCAGTCCCGCGATGCTCGACCTGGCAAGACAGCGGTTGGGCGCGGCCGCGGACCTGCACGTGGCCGACCTCAGCAAGCCGCTCCCTTTCGCCGATGACTCCTTTGACGACGTCGTCTCCTCCCTGGTCCTGCACTATCTGGAGGACTGGTCGGCACCGCTGGCCGAACTGCGGCGCGTGCTGAAGCCGGGCGGTCGCCTGATCCTGTCGGTCAACCACCCGACGGTCAGTGTGGTCACCCAACCAACCGAGGACTACTTCGCCATCCGGCAGTACTCGGAGGATTACGAGTTCGACGGCGAACCTGCAGTCCTGACCTTCTGGCATCGGCCGCTCCACGCGATGTTCAACGCTTTCACGTCGGCGGGATACCGCATGGCCACCGTGAGCGAACCTGAACCTTCCCCAGACACGCCACACGAACTCCTTCCGCCGCGCATCCTCAGCGGAGAGAAGTCGGCGTTCCTGTCCTTCATCTTCTTCGTTCTCGAAGCAGACGGGGTCGGCACCCGAGCCGCTCCGGCCACGGCGCAGCAAGCCTGAACGGATGAAGAAGCTGGCTGTCGTTACAGGCGCTAACCGAGGGCTGGGGCTGTCCTTGGTGAATGAGTTTTCGGCGTCCGGCTGGAGCGTCATAGCCATCGCGCGGACTCCTCAGCCCCCGAACGCCGGCACCCCACAAGACGTGGCGACGGTCCGGCACGATGTTCGGTCCGGCACTGCTGCTGAACTTCTTGAAGTCTTGAACGGCCGTCCTGTCGACCTCCTGATCAATAACGCTGCGCAGGGGGCGTCCCACGGCGACCTCGGTTCAATTCCACCCGAAGGCATCTTGAACGCCGTTGATGTGAACGTTGCCGGTCCGCTGCGGCTTGTGCAGTTCCTGCTGCCGAACCTGTTGGCGGCCCCTGATGCGATCATCATCAACATGACGTCCCGCCTGGGATCCATCGCTGCCCAGGCCAACGGTGACTTCTCAGATCTGTCGACGAGTTATGCCTACAAAATTTCCAAAGCCGCGCAGAACATGCTCACCGTAGCCTTGGCCCAGGACCTCCAGGGCCGAGTCCGCTGCTGGGCCGTGCACCCCGGCAAGCTTGCGACTGGCATGGGACAGGCTGACGCGTCCAAAGATCCAGGCACCGCCGCTCGCCAGCTCCGCGAACTGGTCGATTCAGGCAGCCGGGTTTCCCCGCGCTTCTGTTCCCTCGGTGAACAGGATCTTTCCTGGTAGGGCAGGCTGACCAGTCTCGGGACTCAAAGAGCAGCAGCAGTTGAGGGCGCATCGATCCAGTAGCGGCGCTTGCCGTTGCGGCTGTCCTCGTAGACGCCGCCGTTCTTTTCGATCGTTGCCCGGGAGCCGGCGTTGTCCTCGTCGCAGGTGAGGAGGACCCGGGGGATGCCAAGGTTCCGGGCAACCGGCAGGGCAGCGGCCAGCGCCGCCGCCGCGTGGCCGCGGCGCCGGGCGGAGGGCCTCACGCTGTAGCCGATGTGGCCGCCCTCGTTGAGAAGGAAGTCGTTGAGTTCGTGCCGGATGGCAAGTGAGCCAAGGAACGTGTCGCCGTCCATGATCCACAAATACGTGCAGGTCACATAGCCCGGCTTCCGCGGGGTCGCGGGCAGGGCAGCCATGAGGAGGCCGTCCACAAAGCGGCGGAAGGACTCCGCATCCCTGAGCTCTTCCAGGGACCAGTCCTCCGCGCCGCCGCCGTCCCGGTGGGCGCCGTTGAATTCAGTGGAACCTTCGAGCCAAGTGGAGTGGTAGCGGACGTCCGGAGCGATGAGGCGAGGCATTCCAAGAGCCTAGTCGACGGGCGGTCCGATTCCTTGGCGATCGGCGGTCGTGCCCCGGAGGGCTTACAGCGTAGCGCCGTCTGAATGGGGGACCCGTTTGTGCAGATACCGGTTGGAGGGCGGGAGCCACATCAGTACGGTCCCCGCCGCGACGGGTAGGTACGCCCACAGTGCTTCCGCGGTTGCGGTTGAGGCGACGGCGGCCGAGGCGAGGCCGGCCGTGAAGACGGCGGCCACTGCGGTAAGGGCGGTCCGGGCCATTCGGAGGCGGCACAGCATCAGGAGCGGGAGGCCCATGGCGATTACCGTATAGGCGGCCAGCACCGCCAGTGTGCTGGATCCGAGCCAACCCGAGTCCCTCACTTCGGCCGGCACGAACAGCAACGGAACCAAGGTCCCAAGCCCGGTCCATGCGCCGGGGACGAGCCAGCACAGCACACCTGCGAGCAGGGAAATCGGCATGGGGTGTCCCGGTACCTGCAACGGTCTCGTCACCCGGCGATCAGCCCTATTCGAACCGTGACGGGTCGCCCATGCCGTGGCGGACAACCTCGGCGACGCCGCTGGAGAAGTCGATGACCGTCGTCGGCTCCGCCCCGCAGTCGCCGGAATCGATGACGGCGTCCACCACGTGGTCCAGCCGTTCCTTGATTTCCCAGCCCTGCGTGAGCGGCTCCTCTTCGTCCGGCAGCAGCAGGGTGCTGGAGAGCAGGGGCTCGCCGAGTTCGGCCAGCAGAGCCTGGACCACCGTGTGGTCCGGGATCCGGACACCGACCGTTTTCTTCTTCGGGTGCAGCAGCCGCTTCGGCACCTCCTTGGTGGCCGGCAGGATGAACGTGTAGCTGCCAGGCGTCACGGCCTTGATGCTGCGGAACACGTCGTTGTCGATCTGCACGAACTGCCCGAGCTGGGCGAAGTCCTTGCAGACCAGTGTGAAGTGGTGCTTGTCGTCGAGGTGCCGGATCGCGCGGATCCTGTCCAGCGCGTCCCGGTTTCCCAGCTGGGCGCCCAGGGCGTAGCACGAGTCGGTCGGGTAGGCGATCAGGCCGCCGGACTTCAGCAGCTCCACCACCTGCGTGATGGAGCGGGGCTGGGGGTTATCGGGGTGCACATCGAAATATCTCGCCATGGCAAGAGCTTACGCCCGGCGGCCGAGTCGGCAATGCCGGCAGGGCGCGCCCGGCGGCTTGTGCACAGACAATTCTGTCTGATAGCTTCGATCCCGACCTAGACAATCCTGTCTAGGTCCGCCGACGGGAAAGTCGTCCGGCGCACGCGCACCGGGAGCGAGACTCTAATGCAATCCATGGCGGGAAAGACTGTCCTGATCACCGGGGGCACCGGCGGTATCGGCAAGGCCACAGCCCTGGGACTTGCAGCCCGGGGCGCCCGGGTCGCCATCACGGGACGCGACGCCGACCGGGCCGCGCGGGCGGCAGGGGAAATCCGCTCGGTGGCCTCGGCCCCCGTCGACGTGTTCATCGCAGACCTTTCCTCCCAGCAGGAGGTCCGCCGCCTGGCCGGCGACGTGCTGCAGACCCTGGACCGCCTCGACGTGCTGGTCAACAATGTCGGCGGGTTCTGGAACAGCCGCCGACTCACCGTCGACGGGCTGGAATACACCTTCGCCCTCAACCACCTCGCGCCGTTCCTGCTCACCAACCTGCTCCTCGAGCGGTTGAAGGACAGCGGCCCGGCCCGGGTCGTGACCGTCTCCTCCGGAGCCCAGGCCATGGGCCGCATGGATTTCGCGGACCTGCAGGGGGAGCGCGCCTACTCGGGGCAACGGGCCTACAACCAGTCAAAGCTGGCAAACGTCCTGTTCACCTACGGCCTCGCCGCCCGGCTCGCCGGCACCCGGGTCACGGCGAACGCGCTGCACCCCGGCGTGGTGCGGACAGCCTTCGGCGCCGAGGACCCTGGCCGGCTGCAGGGGTTCCTGACGCCGCTGGTGCAGCGCTGGATGAAGACGCCGGAGCAGGGGGCTCAAACCTCGATCCACCTCGCCTCGGCGCCCGAACTGGAGGACGTCACAGGCCGATACTTCGCCAACAGCGCACCCAAAAAATCCTCCAAACGCAGTTACAACCAGGCCGACGCCGACCGTCTCTGGCAGCTCAGCACAGCCTTGGTCGGCCTTGAATCCGATTCTGAAAGAAGCACCAACCTTCCATGACCCCTCACCGCACCCTCGTCGTCGTCGCCCACCCGGACCTGACGGCTTCCCGGATCACCGCGCAGCTCGCCGACGCCGTCATAGACCTCGACGGCGTCACCGTCCGGGAGCTCGCATCCGCCTACCCGGACCGGCGCGTTGACGCCGCCCGGGAACAGGAGCTCCTGCGCGAGCACGACACGATCGTGCTGCAGTTCCCCTGGCACTGGTACTCCGTTCCGGGTTTGCTGAAAGAGTGGATGGACCAGGTCCTCACCTACGGGTTCGCCTACGGCCCCGGCGGGGACGCCCTGCACGGCAAGCGGCTGCAGCTGGTCATCTCAACCGGCGGCCCCGAATCCTCGTATACGACGACTGGCCACAACCGCTTCACCATGGCCGAGCTGCTGCGACCCCTGGACGCCACCGCCCACCTCTGCGGGCTGGAGATGGCAGAACCCCTGGTCCTGCATGCGGCGCCCCGGGTGACGCCGGAGGAACTGGCGGCGCACGCCGCCCGCTACCGGGACCTGCTCACGGCCGTCCCTGCCGCGGCCGGGCGCTAAAGGCGCGCGACGCCGAGCTCACAGGGCCTCGTCGTGGTGGATCCGTTCGTCCAGCTGCCGGAGCGGCTCGCCGCTGCCGCTCCACTGCTTGGCGATGATCTCCGCGGCGATGGACACGGCCGTCTCCTCCGGGGTCCGGGCACCGAGGTCCAGGCCCACGGGGCTGTGCAGCCGGGACAGTTCGCTTCCGCCCAGTCCTGCCTCGCGCAGCCGCCGCAGCCGGTCCTCGTGGGTACGCCGGGAGCCCATGGCCCCGACAAACGCCACCGGGCTGCCACGCAGGGCCACCTCCAACAGCGGAATATCGAATTTCGGGTCGTGGGTGAGGACGCAGATGACGGTCCGCTCATCCACCAGCCCCTGCTCCTGCTGCCCGGCGAGGTAGCGGTGCGGCCACTCGTTGACCACCTCGGCGGCGTCGGGAAACCTGGCCGGCGTGGCGAAAACGGTGCGGGCGTCGCATACGGTCACCCGGTAACCGAGGAAGGTGCCGAGCCTCGCCAGCGCCGCGGCGAAGTCGATCGCGCCGAAGACGAGCATCCGCGGCGCCGGGGCGTAGCTGGTAAAGAAGATCCGCATCCCGCTGTCCAGCCGCTCTCCGTCCGGGCCGTAGCTCAGAATGCCGGTCCGGCCCGCCGCCAGGTAGCCCTGGGTGTCGTCGCCGACGGCGAGGTTGGCCCGCTCGGAGCCCAGGTCGCCCTCAAAGCCGTCCGGGCGCACCACCAGGTGCCGGCCCAGCCAGTTGCTGTCCGGGTGCTCGATGACCGTGGCCACCCCCACCCGCTTCCCGTCGGAGATGTCCTGCCGAACGCCGTCGAGCTCCGCGAAACGCTGCCGCGAGACCGGCTCAACGAAGATGTCGATGATCCCGCCGCAGGTCAGGCCGACGGCGAACGCGTCGTCGTCGCTGATCCCGTACCGCACCAGCACCGGGACGCCGTCGTCCTTGACCTGGGTGGCGAGTTCGTACACGGCGCCTTCCACGCAGCCGCCGGACACCGATCCAACGGCCTCCCCGCCGGCGGTGACGGCCATGGACGCGCCGGGCAGCCGCGGAGCGGACTTGAAGGTGTTCACCACGGTGGCCAGGCCGGCTGTATTGCCCTGCCGCCAGTCCGGCATGATGGCCGCCAGGACATCCCGCATGGTGCCCCCTATAACCTTCCGCAGAGCCGGAGCATCCGGAACGCGGAGCGCCGGCCCGCCCAGTAGGCGACACAGGCCACGGCAGCGACCAGCGCGAGGACCTTGCCGGGGCTGGAGAGCTGGTCGGCGGCGATGCCCCTGGCAAGGCTGAAGGCGTCGAGGCTGCTTGAGGGGGT
>Ga0157373_10001677_pt1 | contig 16912 bp, 19 predicted proteins | sample C65metaG_FD_113460 | JGI IMG/M metagenome (GOLD analysis project Ga0157373, IMG submission 113460) | Corn rhizosphere microbial communities from Kellogg Biological Station, Michigan, USA - C6-5 metaG | ecosystem: Host-associated > Plants > Roots > Rhizosphere > Soil | place: USA: Michigan... | reverse complement strand
CTTGATCTGGCGGGTGATCACCGAGGGGGAGGTGTTGATGCTGTCCGCCGCGCCACGGATCGATCCGTGGGTCAGCACCTCATGAAAATAGCGCAGGCGTTGCTGGTTGATCTCGCGCATGGCTGGTGTCCTCCCGATTCTGCGTTGCCCATAGAGCAACGTTACACGAACATAGTTGCTCTTGCTGCTATTCACGCTGTCGGCGCAACATCTCCGACACGTCAGAGCAACAAGAACATTGGATACGCCCATGTCGACCATCGTGAATCCGGTACCCAGCGCGGCCCTTTCAACGTTGTACCGCAAGCTCAATTGGCGCCTGTTGCCGCTCCTGTTCGTTTGCTACGTTTTCGCCTACCTGGACCGAATCAATGTCGGCTTTGCCAAGTTGCAAATGCAAAACGACCTCGGGCTGTCCGATGCGGCTTATGGTGTCGGGGCAGGGGTGTTCTTCCTGGGCTATGTGTTGTTCGAACTGCCCAGCAACCTGATGTTGCCTCGGGTGGGGGCGAGAAGAACCTTCAGTCGCATCCTGGTGTTATGGGGCATTACCTCGGCGTGCATGTTGTTCGTGCGCAACGTGCCGATGTTCTATGCCATGCGCTTTCTACTGGGTGTCTTCGAAGCCGGATTCGCCCCGGGGATGATCTATTACCTGTCCTGCTGGTACGGCCCCAAGCGCATGGCCCGGGCCATCGCGATCGTGTTCATCGCCGGCCCCGCAGGCGGTATTGTCGGCGGGCCGCTTTCGGCCTGGTTGATCACCACGTTCGAAGGCGTGGGTGGGCTTGCCGGGTGGCAATGGATGTTCCTGATTGAAGGCTTGCCCTGCGTCTTGCTCGGTGTGTTTGCCTATTTCTACCTGTGCAACCATCCGGCCGAGGCTCGCTGGCTGAGCAGCGAGGAAAAGCAGATGCTCCAGCGTGAGCTGGGGACTGCCCCAGGCGGCGCGCATTCGTTCCGGGCGGTGTTGCGCGATCGCAGGATCTACATCCTGGCAAGCGCCTACTTCTGCATCATTTTTTCGATCTACGCCATGAGCTTCTGGCTGCCGGCAATCCTTAAAGCCCAAGGTGTCCACGACATGATGCAGTTAGGGTGGTGCGCGGCCATTCCCTACGTGGCGGCGGGCGCCGGCATGTACTGGATCGGACGCCGCTCCGACCGCTTTGGCGAGCGTCGCTACCACTGTGCGGTCCCGGCAGCCGTCGGGGCGGTACTGATACTTTTGTATCCTTCTGCCGATGGGAACCTGATGTTATCAATGGTTCTGCTGACGCTGGCGATCGCCATGATGTTCATGGCCTACACGGTCTTGTGGGCGATGCCCTCCGAGCTGATCAAAGGCGAAGCGGCAGCGGGAGGCATCGCCCTGATCAACACCATCGGCCTGTGCGGCGGTTTCTGGGGGCCAGCGGTGATCGGTTGGGCGAAAACATCAACGGCAAGCATGAACCCTGGCATCGTCGCCGTCGGTTGCGTGTTTCTCTGCGCCGCGTTGGTGATCATCGCGAGCAAGCCGCTGGTGCGGCGTGAACCGCTCCTGAAAGCCGCGCAGGCTGAACAGGTGCTTTGAACTTCATACCCATCGTGTTCCGCAAGGAACCTTTTTCAAAGAGAGAACGCAGATGCTTTTACATCTATCGACCTGGGCCGAAATCGAAACATTTCTCCAGCGCAGCCGCACCGTGGTCATCCCGATCGGCTCCAACGAGCAGCACGGGCCTACCGGATTGCTTGGGACGGACTGGATGTGTCCCGAAATCATCGCCCACCAGGCGCAGCAGGCCGCGGACATTCTGATTGCCCCGACCTTCAATATCGGCATGGCGCAGCATCATCTGGGGTTCCCCGGAACGATCTCGCTCAGGCCTTCGACGTTCATCGCCGCCATCGGTGACTGGGTGCGCTCGCTGGCTGCCCATGGGTTTGAAAAGATACTGTTCCTCAACGGCCACGGCGGCAATATCGCCTCGATTGAAGCGGCGTTCTCGGAGCTTTATGCCGAGGCGAGTTTCGCCCGGCGCCCGGCGGGTTTCGCCTTGAAGCTCTGCAATTGGTGGGATCTGGAAGGGGTCAATGAACTGGCGCGGGAGCAGTTCCCTACCGGTCACGGCATTCATGCAACGCCTTCGGAAATCGCCGTGACCCAGTGGGCCTATCCCCACGCCATCAAATCCGCTGATTACTCGCCACAGATCGCCAACTGGGGCCCGATCCGGGAGGCCGCCGATTTCCGCGCCCGTCATCCGGATGGCCGCATGGGATCGGACCCGGCGCAAGCCTCTGCGGAAAAAGGCCGGCAACTGGTGATGCTGGCCGCACAGGGCCTGGTGCAGGAGGTGCAAGCCTTCAGCCGTGAGTCCATGCCGGGTTGAACCGCAGCGCTGCCATTGCGCACGCCCGGGCATCCCGGGCGTTGGGGCTTCATCTCGCAAAAACCGCAATCAATCAGGTACGCCGCGATGTGGAAAATCGATCACAGTTACATGGATGGAACGTTCGTTCCCGTCCACGGAAATGAAACGGTGGCATGCATCAACCCCGCGACCGAAGCGGTCATCGGAGCAGTCACCTTGGCTGATCGCGATGACGCTCGCCGTGCCATCGCTGCGGCGGCGCGTGCGCAAGTCGCGATGAATCGTACCTCCAAGGCTGAGCGTATCGACATGCTCGAGCTTGCAGGCCGCCGTGCTGGCGAGCACGAACGAGATCCGCGATACCGCCATCGAGGAGTACGGCGCGCCGCTTGCCCGTGCCCAATGGGTCAGTCGTTATGCTTCGCAATCATTTGCCAACGCGGCGCAGGTGTTGAAGGACTACGAACTGGTTCGCTCGATCGGCGACGCCACCGTGGTGATGGAACCGGTCGGCGTGTCGGCACTGATCGCCCCCTGGAACAGCACCGCCGGCACGATCTGCAGCAAACTGGCATCGGCCATCGCCGCCGGTTGTGCGTCGGTCATCAAGCCGAGCGAGTTGAGCCCCTTGCAGACCGACGTACTTGCCCACGCATTGCATGGCGCCGGTTTGCCGAAAGGCGTGTTCAACATTCGGTTGGGACGCGGCAGTGACGTCGGAGACGAAATCAGCACCAACCCACAGATCGCCAAGATTTCATTCACCGGATCCACCGCCACCGGAAAGCTGATCGCTCGCGCCGGTATCGAGACCATGAAACGCGTGAGTCTGTCGCTCACCGGGAAGTCGGCATCTATCGTCATCGATGACGCCGACCTCGACACGGCCATTCCCTGGCACTGAACGCTGCGTTCATGAACAACGGCCAGGCCTGCGTCGCCGGCACGCGCCTGCTCGTACCGCGCTCGCAGGCCAAGGAAGTCATTGAACGGGTGAAAAGCCTGGTCGCGGTGATGGTCGTCGGCCATCCGCAGGATCCGTCTACCGTCATCGGACCGCTGGTCAACCAGGCCCAGTTCGACCGCGTGCAGGGCTACATCCGCCGCGGACAGGCGCAAGGTGCAACACTGGTCGTTGGCGGGGAGGGCAGGCCGGCTGGCTTCGAGCAAGGCTATTTCGTCAGGCCCACCGTCTTTGCCGACGTCAGCAATGACATGGACATTGCACAAGAGGAGATTTTCGGCCCGGTGTTATCGATCATCGCCTATGACTCGGAAGAGCAGGCGATCGACATCGCCAATGCCAACCTCTACGGCCTGCAGGCCTACGTGTTTTCCCGCCAAGCGGATCGAGCTCAAAGCCTGGCAGCACGGCTGCAGGCCGGCTCGGTGTTGATCAACAGAGTCACACCGGAACTGCTGGCGCCGTTTGGCGGAGTCAAGCAGTCCGGGGTTGGGCGGGAGTTTGGGGTGTTTGGTTTGGAGGGGTTTCTGGAGGCTAAGAGTATTGTGTTGGGGTAGTGCGTGGTGAGGTAGGAGCGTGGCTGGTTTGTAGGTAGCAGGTTATAGGATGACGCTTCTTCAAAATTAGACGCTCGAAGGCATCGAAGAAAATTCGGGCGATTCAGTTTCGTTGATTGGCGCGTTGTTGCAACGAAGCCGCGTGCAATAAGCCCTGACGCTCGCGCTCGCTAAGGCTTTTGCGTTTTCGTGTGTAGGTTCAGGACACTACCGTGGTTCTGGCATACTAGCCATGTCCCGCACTTGCATAAGGGCAAATCCCAGCAGATTCAGACCTCTCCACAAATTCGGATTGTTTGCATCCGCGCTGTCCTGCGCCAGCCCTATACCCCAGACGTTGTCGACTGGACTGGCTTCGACGATAACACTAGAGCCGGTTTGTAGAAGATATTCGTTCAATTGCGGATTCTGGGAGAACTTGGCCTGGTTAGCTCGAACGACGATATCGTATCGATGTCTCTGCCAAACCTCATCATTGAATCCGTGCACGTTACGGCCCAGTGCTTTGGCGGCATTAGGAGTAGGGGCTTGGAGCACCTGCGCACGAATTTTCTGATCGTCGAACAAGGCCGCTTTCTCGGCCATCATGAAGTGTTCGGCTTTTGGGTAATGCAGACCCTCGACAATGAACCCGGCCTCGAACCATTGACTGAAGCACGAGGCCGTGACAGCACTCTTGTTGCGCTGGTGACCCCAGAAAAAAGTGAAGGTCAGATGTTCTCCAGCGTTGAAACGAGTGCATAGATCTTTCAGATGTTCAGAGTCGTTCAATGAGATATCCTCGCTAAAAGAAGATCGATGTTACCGTTACTGGAGATCGACCCAAAGCGCCCATCCCGTACAAACGATTTCCCCGCGCTTCATTTCAGCCCTTTCAACCGCCTATTCGCCCTTTGCACCGCAGCCATTTTTTCAGGCCGCTTCATGCGTTTCCACTTTCTGATGTCCTCCTTGCTCCGCCCACAACTCACACACAGATCACCCTTCAGTTGGCAGATCGAGATGCAGGGATTTTCGATTTCCTTGGCCATCCTCAACCACCTTTAGCCAGACGCTTTTGCCAATCACCGCTATGAGCGCGCTGGCATTCTTCCTCGGAGTCAAGGCGGACATTGCGATCTGACAAGCTCAGATCAATACCGGCCTCTTTCAACGCGACGGCTGTCAGCTCAAAGATGCGAGCCTTCGCGTCAACCTGGGCCTGCTGTCTGTCAGCGAGGGTTTCGAACACCCAGGTCACCTTCAGGGTTTTCGTCAGCGCGTTCAGGTCAGCGATGTGGGTGAGCCAGGTAAAGCCTTTGATTTCACCTTTTGCTGTTTCGCACGCTTCGGTCAGCGTGGAGATCAACCGGCGTTCGATCCGCGCCAGTTCACGTTGCCCTGGAGGCATTGCAAGTTCCTTTGGAGTTAATGGGAGGGAGGCCCTGATCAGACCGGTCGAAACTCGACCGTCCACGCCCTGCGATCTTTATGAATGGTGCCATAAATTGGCACCACTGGGTTTTGTGCTGCGCTCCTCAAGCAGAGATACCCATCCATTCTCGTCGCTGCTTGCTTTGTGAAGGAACTGCACCATGCCCGGATTTCAACGTATTCAGTACAACCGCTACGGGGGCCCGGAAGTGATGCGGGTCGAAGATTTCGAATTACCCGCGCCCGGCAACGGGGAAGTGGCGGTGAGGGTGAAGTTCGCAGCCATCAATCCAATCGACTGGAAGCTGCGCGATGGACAGATGAAGATTGTCACCGGCAGAGCGTTTCCCCGCGCGATGGGCATGGACTTCTCCGGCATCGTCACGGCCGTCGGTAACGGTGTCACGCGACTCAAGGTCGGTGGCGCCGTATTCGGTCTAGCCCGCTTCAAGGACAGCGGTGCGCTCGGCCACGCGCTGGTGACAAAGGAGGCATTCCTGGCCAAAAAGCCCGACAGTGTTTCCTTCGAGGAGGCGGCCTGCCTGGGCACCCCTGGCGTTACTGCATGGAACGGGCTGATCGACAAGGCAAAGCTGCAGGCGAATCAGCATGTCTTCATCAACGGGTGTGCCGGGGCGGTGGGCGAAGCCGCTGTGCAGATCGCACGGCTTTTCGGTGCCGTTGTATCCGGTAGCTGTAGCGCTCGAGACATGGAGCGGGCCAGATCACTCGGCGTGCAGGCCGTCCACGACTACCGCACCATGGACCTGTCGACGATCGCCACGCGCTTCGACGTGGTCTTCGATACCGCCGCTACAATGACAATGTCCGCGGGAACGGCCATGCTGCGCCGAGGCGGCGTATACCTGGACCTGAACCCATCCCCGGGCAAGTTCATCCGGGCGATTGTCGACCGACGACTGAAGCCTGTTATCGGTTCGCCACGCGCCGATATTCTCGAGAAGCTTGCGGCCGCCGCAGGGGAGCGCAAGTTCAGGATACCCATCGGCGAAATCGTGGCGTTGAACGCCGCTATCCAGCTGATCACAGAACTTGAAGAAGGCCGTAAGCTCGGCGGTAAGGTCCTCGTGGCGATGGAGTAGGCATGACCAGAAGTCATCGATTGTTCGACCTGATGCAAGCGCTTCGCCGGCACCGCAGAACGGTTTCAGGCAAAGCGCTCGCGCATGAGTTGGGCGTGTCCCTGCGCACCATTCGCCGTGACGTCGCCACATTGCAGGATATGGGCGCCGACATCGAGGGAGAACCCGGTGTCGGCTACATTCTGCGACCAGGATTCCTTTTGCCCCCGCTGTCCTTCACCGCAGAGGAAATACAGGCGCTAGCCATCGGCGCCCAGTGGGTGAGTCGCCAAGCCGACGACACGCTCACCCTCGCTGTGGCGAATGCGCTGGCCAAGATCAATGCCGTTCTTCCAGCTGACATGCGATCGGCCCTGGACGACGACACGATCTATGTGGGCCATCCGATGAAGGGCCCGGTGTCTCTCGACCTGAGCGAAATACGCAGGGCGCTGCGAGAGCAGCGCAAGCTGCGTGTGCCACTCTCGATCGAACATACACAGCTGGACGACCAAGTGGTCTGGCCGATCATGCTGGGCTTCATCGAATCCAGGCGGTTCATCGCCGCGTGGTGTGAACTGGACAGTCGGTTCCGGGTTATCGCCATGGATGACATTGCGAGTGCCCTGGTACTTGCCGAACGCTACCCTCGCAACCGCCGCCAGCTCGTCAAGGAATGGCGCGCCCAGGAGGTGCGGCCTTGCAACAGCGAGGGTGACGTTTGTTGACGAATGACTCCAGGTTTAAATCCAGCCTTAAGGGCAGCAGGGTTTGGGGGGCGACATGAGAATTGGTGAACTGGCGAAAATCAGCGGGTTAGCGGCGTCACGCATCCGCTTCCATGAAGCGAGCGGCCTGATCAAATCGGTTGAGCGTAAAGCCAACGGTTATCGTGATTATGCCCCCGACCCCGAATGGGTGCTGGAAATCATCACCGGCGCGCAGGCTGCTATATCGACTGTTCCACTGCGGTGGATAACGGTAAATGGTCGCGCAAAAAATCGATAAAACGCTGGGTCTTGGCAGGCAGCAGGCGCGTTTCGGTCATGGCATAGACGGGAACAGGTGTCGCCTGCCACTGCGGTAGCACGCGACGGAGCCGTCCCTGAGCTACATCGTCAGTCACAATACCTTCGGCCAGAACCGCAATGCCCATCCCCAAGGTGGCCAGGCGCTGGATCATTACGACGCTGTTCAGAAGAAACCGGCCTCCCACTTCGACATCTAGGGTTTCTTCGGCGTTATTTATCGTCCATATGTCGGGCTTATGAGTGCGCAGACGCAAACACTCGTGCTGCAACAGCTCGACAGGATGCTTGGGTTCTCCGGCCTGATCCAAATAACGCGCAGAGGCGTAAAGAAAACGCGGCAACTGCGCCAGCTTGCGTGCAATCAAAAGGGAGTTTGCAGGTTCTCCCATACGAATCGCCACATCAACGGGCTCACTCACCAAATCGGCCAAACGTGCTGACAGATCAAACTCAAAGCGTATGCCGGGATAAAGCTCGGCGAACTTCGCTATCAGAGGGGCCAGGTATAGGGTGGCAAAGCCTTCAGGAAAAGAAGCACGGAGCAAACCGGTCGGCTGCGCGAGCATTTCGCCCAGTTGTTCGTGCACAAGTCGCGCCTCTGAGACGATCCGCTTGCTGCGCTCGTAATACACAAGCCCCGCTTCTGTTAGCTCCACCTTACGTGTCGTGCGGTGGAGCAAACGCAAGCCAATCGCCTTTTCTAACGCGCTGATGCGTCGGGACAATGTCGAGTTCGGCATCCCCAGGGCATCCGCAGCCCCTCGAAACCCTTTTGCTTTCACGACTTCGACGAATAACGCCATGTCGTCTAAATGGGTCATGCAGATTGCTCCAGTAATGGATCAATCAATTCTACCTATGCCTATTTATCCAGTATACGCGGCAGCGCACTATCAGGCGTCGCTACTTGGAGCGACGCAGACAGGCTACGTCAGCTCACCCTGGCCCAGTCGACATTGCACACGTCCTTTAGGAGAACATGATGACATTCCAACGATTAACCGGTGAAAGCGCGGCCTTGCTACTGATCGATCATCAGATCGGCACAATGGGCTGGGTCACCTCGACAAGCTTTGATGAGATGAAAAAGAATGCCGTTATCCTTGCCAAGGCCGCGAAAATTCTAAACATCCCAACGGTCCTGACCTCCAGCATGGAGGAGGCGGCGCAAGGGCCATTGCTCAGTGAGTTGCAGGTTATTCTGCCTGCCGAGTTTGCTGCCCGCATCAAGCGTGCAGGCATCGTCAATGCGATGGACGATGAAGCGTTTGCTGCTGCCGTCAAGGCGACTGGCCGCCAAAGATTTATATTGGCAGGGGTCACTAATGACGTGTGCACGGTTTACCCAGCGCTCACATTGGTCGGCCTGGGACATGAAGTTCAAGTCGTCGCTGATGCGGGCGGTTCGCCTACCAAGAGCGCCGACGATATTGCACTACGCCGTATGGAGCGCGCAGGCGTTACGTTGACGAGCACCAACCAACTGATTGCTGAACTCGCTGGCAGTTGGAGTACGCCTGAAGGTAGTCAACTGGTCCAGGCATTGAATCTCAGCTAAGGCTTCTCGATAAAAAAACGGGATAGCGAACGCTTACATGCCCGCCAGTTGTTGAAGGCCGATCAGGCACCCTCCGAAGCACCGATGTGTCTCTATCAAGCATGGACCGATGGCCGTGCCATGACCGGACCTGGGGGGGGGCTTGCAAGACCCTTCGCACTGGCTGGTAAATGGAGATGACAATGGCGGGCGCGGTCCAGGGTTGTGCCTGGGGACTGAGGCCTGGTATCAGCCCTCGCTGGCACTTCTGCCTTGCGGCAGGCCCAAGGCATCAACGACTTCGTCTATGAAGTGCCTGAGTTTTGCCGAAGGGCGACGGTCGGCGGGGTAGATCAGGTTGACGGGATAGGTGGGTCCTTCGAAGTCCTCAAAGAGCACGACCAGTTCACCTCGATGCACGTAAGGCGTCAGTACATCCTCGACGCAGAGCGTGATGCCGAAATCCGACAATGCAGCATTCACCTTGGCCATGGTGTTGTTGACCTTCAGTCGACTCGCAATGGGGATCGTGAACGTCTGCATGTCTTTGGTGAACCTCCAGAGCTTGTCCGTCATTCGGTCTGAAAACAGATAGCCCAGACAATCATGGTCCACGAGTTGCTCGGGATGGAGCGGGATTCCTTTGCGCGATAGATAGGCGGGGGAGGCGCAGGCGAACATCCTGAAAGGTTTCAAGCCGCGTTGAACTAACGCCGCACTGTCGGCCAGTTGAGGCTTCCCGAGCCGGAAGACGACTTCGTATCCTTCTTCCACGACGTTCACGAACCTGTCCGTCAGCTCCAATTCGATTTCGGTTTCAGGGTAACGGGTCAGGTATTGAGTGAGAAACGGGATCAGCCGATAAGAACCGTAGTTATAAGGTGCGCTGATCCTGATTTTTCCACGCGGCGTTGAGTTCGCAGCCACTGCCAGATCGTCGGCAGCTTGCACGTCGTTCAGGATGACCTTGCAGCGCGAGTAATACTCCTTGCCCACGGCGGTTAAGCTTTGACGGCGAGTGGTTCGGGTGATCAATTTGAGGCCTAGTTCGGCTTCCAGATTACTGACCTGTTTAGCAATCTATTGCGGGGTTACACCTAACATGGCAGCTGCTGCCGAAAAGGAATCTGACTCGGCAGCCGCCACGAACGCTGCCATGCTTTTCAGCTTGTCCATATCTACAACCTTTAGTTGTGAATGTAACTTGATATTGAGCATTTATCTTGAGGATCTTGCTGATTAGCATGGCTTCGGTCAATCAGGGTAAGCGCCTGGCGCTTCATGAAGTAGGGAGAGTATGAAATGGTGAACATATCCCATGAAACGGCAGACGATACCGAATGCCGACTGTTGCACGTGACCACCCAGGCGCGCGTCCGTTTCTTTGCTGGCACTTACACGTTCCTGGAATTCCCCTTGTCGTCGTTTCCTGGCGCGGCACATCCTGACGCACTGGCGCTTGTTCGAGACGACAAGGTATGGAGCCAACTGGTCCCGTGCGACGACGTCGAGCAAGAACTGTTCGGCGTATTCCGTTTTCACTTTCCTGAAGGCGCCGACAACAGCGGGTTCGTGGGTTGGTTGGCAATGCGCTTGAAGCAGCGTTTCGGAACCGGCGTTTTCGTTACGTGCGGCCAAAACCGGGATGAGGGAGGGATCTTTGATTACTGGGGCGTCCCGGCCAGCCTGGCTTCGGATGTCTTCACAGAGATCCAAGCGCTGGTTGATGGCCGAGCGTTGAGGGAAGTTTAGGAGGAGCTAGCTACCTAACCACCCCACTCGAGCATCAATAACTTTGTTCCGCCTTAGCCTTTTCGTATGATGAGCGAACACGATATTTGGAATGCTTTCAGTGAAGTCGCCACCTAAAATTGGATCATCCAGCCCGGCTGCGCCAGGTGGCGTTCAACCAGATTTCAATGATGCAGTAGCCCAGCTTTCGTGGGACGACTTACGCATCATTAAAATGCTCAGCGAATGCGCCAATCGCGCTGACGCTGCCAAGAAGCTGGGTATCAACGTTTCTACTGTTTCGCGCCGAGTGACCCAGGTTGAGAAAACACTTGGAGTGGCACTGTTCGATCACCGCCGCTCTGGATACATGCTCACTGCTGAAGGTGCGGAATTGCGAGCGCTAGCCGAGCGGGTCGAGCTGGATATCGTCAGTGTTGCACGGCGTGTTTCACGGGCGGGTCAAGGGCCACTCGGAAAACTCCGGATCACCACCAGTGATTCGTTGCTGCTGTACTTCCTCACGCCCATCATCGCGCAGTTCAAGGCCCTGAATGAAGGGATAGCGATTGAGGTACTGGTAGGCAATCAGACATTGAGTCTTGCCCGAGATGAGTCGGATATCGCGGTGAGGGCGACCAACAAACCAGCAGAGAGTCTGGTGGGACGAAAACTCGCGACAATCGCTTGGGCGCCATACGGCAGTGATAAAAACGCGCCGACCTCAACACCATTCGCAGAAGGCCAGGCGTGGGTGTCCTACTCAGCAGCCTTATGCGGCCTCAAGGCAACGGGCTACGTCGATAGCAGGGTTGCCCCTGACTGTATTTCCTATCGTACCGATTCCGTCGCCGCAGCGAGCGCTGCCATTGTGGCGGGGCTTGGTTTTGGGTTCCTTCCCTGCATGCTGGGTGACATCACGCCCGGGTTGGTGCGCGTCGGCCCCGCTGTGCCTGAACTTCAGGACGGGCTTTGGCTGCTTACTCATCAGGACATTCGAAAGTCATGGCGAGTCAAAGCGTTCATGACGTTTTGCGCAGCGGCTGTCGCTGATTTAAAGCCCTTGGTCGAAGGGCAGCGAGCTCTCCCGGTTCCGTAGACGAAACCGGGAGCACGTCTTAATTGGCGCCCGAGCCAACGACCGCCTTGCAGACAATTTCGATCAACTGCGAGCGCTGTGCGAGCCTCGATACGCCGATGATGTTACTCGCGCACTCGGGCCGTTCAGTGCCAAAGGCCGCCTTTCGAACATTGCCTACCACAGCAAATGCCGCGTCCATGTCCAGCACATAAAGCGTTTCTTCGACGACGTCCTGAAGGGTCGCGCCATACAGGGCGAGCAACTTGGAGATGTTGTCGTAGGAGGCGCGCATTTGTTCCCCCATTGAAGAGAAATCACTGGGCTTGCCTTCGCTATTCAGCGGTGCGGGAGCCACCAGGTTGCCATCTTCATCGTGGTTGAATTGGCCGGATATATAGATTTCGTTGCCTATCTGTCTGGCCTGGGGATAGCCGTAGCTTTCCTCCCATGCCACACCCCAGTAAGCGGTTTTCTTTCCGAACGGTTGCGAAGCTGCCATTGCATTCTCCAGGCGTAGAACAGACTGCTCGCACGGCGGCAGTCCGAGTTGTGGGAAGGCGAAGACTAGCATTGCAGATGCTTTTTCAAGGGCGCATTAATGCGCCACTGTGGATGCATTAATGCGCCCATGAAGTCGTGAGAGATCAGCTACCTTGTACTCGATTCGGTGCGGCACCCATCTGCGAAAACGTTCCGCGAACGTCAGCAGATGCGCGATAGGCGCCCTTAAAAAGATTTGAGATGGGAACTCTCCATACCCAGAGCTTCAACGAAGCCGATGAGTGATTGTTCGTCGTCTACGGTTTTCAGTAGCTCATCAAGATGTATGGAGATGGCGACCTTGGAAGTGCGTGATAACGCGCTGTCAGCACAGTCGCTTCTGGTAATAGAACCGGGTATGCCCCTGCGGATAGTCCACCAGGCGTCCAAATTCGGTATAACCCAGTTTTTGATAAAACTCCGGCGCCTGGAAGCTGAAAGTCTCCAGCCAGATACCGATGCAGTGCTTTTCCTTTCCGACTTCTTCTGCCATGTGCATCAGTCGTTCTCCGATACCCTGACCACGCATCGACTCGGGAACACTGACGAGATCGATGAGCAGCCATCGATAAGAAATTTTTCCATACAGTCCACCCAATACTTCATTGCTGTCTGGGGCCCTTAGCAATAGCGCAAATGTCTCGTGGGCATCGTCCCCACCGTTGGCCAGGTTATGGGCCAGCAGCGGGTTCAGGATTCCTGACCGCTCTGCGTCAGTCACATTTTCCGAAAGCTGGATGTTCAAAGGCACGGTGCTCTCCCTGAGCGATAAACAAACTGGATCAACAAGGTAGCTTATTTCTTCCATGCCCAGGCGAATCAGTGATGGAGATGCAGATTCTCCCCGTTCGAGCCTGGTCTTACTGCGGCCACTGCTCAAGCAGGATCGAGACAAACTTCTCGGCGGCGGGGGACAAGGAGGCGCCTCGTCGGTAGACCAGACCCAGTGATCGGTTGACCACCGGTTCGATCAGCGGCACGCTGACCAGGGTCGGATTGTCCCCGGCGGGCATCGCCAGGCTGGGCATTGCCGATACTCCGAGGCCTGCTTCCACCAGCCCCAGTGACGTGGACAGGTGTTGCACCTCATAGAACCACTGCGGACGCCAGCTCAGGCCCGAGAGGGCGTGATCGAGCAGCATGCGATTGCCGCTCAGGCGACCCACCCCGATCAGGCGATAGTCGCTGAGTTCCGACCAGGTGACGGCGCTGCGCCCGGCCAGTTCGTGATCGCGGCGGCAAGCCAGGACAAAGGGCTCGTTGACCAGAGGCACGAATTCGATGTCCGGGTGCTGGCCGCTCATCATGTTGATGCCAAAGTCGGCTTCGCCGCGCAGGACCGCTTCGAGTCCTTCGTTGGCACTGAGGTCGAGCAGGCGGATGCGGATTTTCGGATAGCGCTCGTTGTACAAGCGGATCACCGACGGCAGGAAATAGAAGGCTGCGGTGGGAATGCACGCCAGGGTCACCAGGCCGATTTGCCGCTCGGCCAACTCGCGAATGTTGAGGATCGAATCGTCGAAGTCGTCCAACAGACGCCGCGCCTTGGGCAGGAAGTCGCGTCCAACGCTGGTCAAGCTGACCTTGCGCGTCGTGAGATCGAGCAAGGCGGTGCCCAGACCTTCCTCCAGTTTCTTCATGCGCCGGCTCAGCGCCGGCTGAGACAGGTGCAATGCATCGGCAGCCTCATGGAAACTGCCTAGTTCGGCGATTTTAACGAAAGATCGTATGTCCTGAAGCTCGTATTCCATGCCAGATCCCGTAAGCAAAGCAATGCATCGTGCCGATCATCCTACGGTTATTCATTCGTGAAACGCAATAAAGCCTCCGATCTTTGCATTGGAAACACTTTTCAAAGCCTGCCACTCTTGCCTCCAGAACATCAATTATCCAGATTGATCAACAAGAGTTAGTGTTCATGCAGCGAATTCCTTGTGTGCTCATGCGCGGCGGTACCTCCAAAGGCCCAGTGTTTCTCGCTTGGGACCTGCCGGCCGCCATCGTTGAACGTGACGAGCTGTTGCTCGACCTGATGGGCTCCGGCCATGAGCTGGAGATCGACGGCATCGGCGGCGGCAGCCCGCAAACCAGCAAGGTGGCGATCGTCAGCCCATCGTTGCACCCTGAGGCGGATGTCGATTACCTGTTCGTCCAGGTCATGGTCTCCCAACGTCGGGTCGACACCGCACCCAACTGCGGCAATATGCTCTGCGCCGTCGGTCCGTTCGCCATCGAGCAGGGATTGGTCAAGGCGGGCGGCGACCATACCCGGGTGCGTATTCGCAACCTCAATACCGGTACCTTCGTCGTTTCCGAGGTGCAAACCCCGAGCGGCAAGGTCAGCTACGAGGGTGACACCGCCATCGACGGCGTACCGGGCACTGCCGCGCCGGTGCAATTGACCTTCCTGGATGCGGCGGGCAGCAAGACGGGCAAGCTCTTTCCCACCGGGCAAGCGCAGGACGTCATCGACTGCATTGCGGTGACTTGCATCGACATGGCCATGCCCATGGTGATCGTCGAAGCGAGTCAGCTCGGCAAGCGCGGCGATGAAAGCCCCGCCGAACTGGATGCCGATAAAGCCTTCCTGCAACGCTTGGAGTCCCTGCGCTTGAAAGCCGGCCTGGCCATGGGCCTGGGCGACGTCAGCGACAAGGTGATTCCCAAGCCGGTGCTGGTGTCGCCGGCCAAGTCCGGTGGGACGCTCCAAGTGCGCTATTTCATGCCGCACAACTGCCATCGCGCGCTGGCGATCACCGGGTCCATTGGCCTTGCTACCGCGTGTGTGACCGAAGGCAGCGTGGCCGCGGGATAGATCGGCGGCGTCAGCGAGCCACGCTTGCAGCGGGTCCGCATCGAGCATCCGAGCGGCGGTATTGACGTTGTTTTGTCCTATGCCGGGGAAAAGGGTGAGACCATCCGCGCCTCGGTGGTGCGTACCGCGCGCCGACTGTTTTCAGGTTTCGTCTACGCCAAGGGTTCCCAACGACTGGCCGGTTAGCCAGGCTGTCGTTGTCGTCTGCATCAGAACAATTCTAAAAATGGGTGATGCCATGAAAGTTGTTAAATCGCTCTACTTCCAGATCATCTGCGCCGTGCTGCTGGGCGTGCTGGTCGGGCACTTCTGGTCGCAACAGGCGATTGCCTTGAAGCCGCTGGGCGACGCCTTCATCAAGCTGATCAAGATGATGATCGCGCCGGTGGTGTTCTGCACCATCGTCACCGGCATCGCCGGCATGAGCGACAAGCGCTCGCTGGGGCGCTTGTTGAGTAAGACGATGCTGCTGTTCCTGGGCCTGACCGTGGTCAGCCTGATCATCGGCCTGGTGGCGGTCTATGTGTTCAAGCCCGGAGCCGGGATGAACATCGACCCGACCCATTTGAGCACCCAGGGCCTGGCGCAGTACACCGACTCGGCGGCGAAGTTGGGGGTGGTGGACTTTTTCATGCACATCATCCCCGACACCTTCATCGGTGCCTTCAATAAAGGCGAGGTGCTGCCGGTTCTGTTTATCGCGGTGCTCTGCGGCTTTGCCCTGTCTTCATTGGGTGAGCGAGGCAAGCCAGTGCTGGAGGTACTGGAGTCGGCTTCGCACATGGTGTTCAAGATCTTCTCCTACCTGATGCGTTTCGCCCCGATTGGCGCGTTCGGCGCCTTGGCATTCACGGTCGGGCAGTACGGCATCACCTCGTTGGGGAGCCTGGCGAAGCTGATCATGACCTTGTACATCGCCTGTGGGTTCTTCGTTTTCGCGGTCCTGGGCGGGATCTGCCGGGCCCATGGCTTCAGCTTATGGAAACTGTTGCGTTACCTGCGCGAAGAGTTCCTGGTGGTGCTGGGTACGTCTTCGACTGAACCGGTGATGCCGCGAATGCTGGAAAAACTCCAGGCCCTGGGTTGCAAGAAAGGGGTAGTGGGGCTGGTACTGCCAACCGGTTACTCGTTCAACCTGGATGGCACCGCGATCTACCTGTCGCTGGCGGCCATCTTCATTGCGCAGGCCTGCAACATCGAGCTGACGCTGACCCAGACCGTCACCATGCTGGCGATCATGCTGTTGTCGTCCAAGGGCTCGGCAGGGGTGACCGGCAGCGGGTTCGTCGCGCTGGCCTCGACCCTGACGGTCATCCACGACATTCCCCTGGCCGGCCTGGCCCTGCTGATCGGCATCGACCGCTTCATGTCGGAAGCCCGGGCACTGACGAGCCTGGCGAGCAACGCGGTGGCGACCGTGGTGATCGCCCTCTCGGAGAATGCCTGCGACCGCCAAGTGCTGTTGCAGACCCTGGATGGCAAGCCTTCCCCATTAGTGGCCCAGGCTACGGATGACGCCTGGGACGACGCGAAGGCCGCGAAACACCTTTAGCCGGTCACGGCACACTCGATACCACGGCGCAGCATCATTCCTGACCTCTGCCAGGCACACTGAACGTGTCGCCTGGCAGGTTGGAAGGCGTGCGCCTGGGTTTTGGTAAAGCTACGAATAACAACAAGAGAACTGACCTATGCTCGCTTTACTTGGCTTGGCCATGGTGGTGGTCTTCACCTTCCTGATAATGACCAAACGCCTGTCGCCGATCGTTGCCCTGACGATCGTGCCCATTGTCTTTGCGGT
>Ga0157373_10001673_pt1 | contig 16931 bp, 16 predicted proteins | sample C65metaG_FD_113460 | JGI IMG/M metagenome (GOLD analysis project Ga0157373, IMG submission 113460) | Corn rhizosphere microbial communities from Kellogg Biological Station, Michigan, USA - C6-5 metaG | ecosystem: Host-associated > Plants > Roots > Rhizosphere > Soil | place: USA: Michigan... | reverse complement strand
GGGGGGCCGCGAGGGCCGAAAACGAGAGCGGCGGAACATACTGATCGCGCTCATGAAGTCAATGCGGCCTACAGGTGCTCCAGCCAGCGTTTGCGGTTCAGGAAGCGCATGAACGGGACGGGCCGGCCGGGCTCCTCCAGCCGCTGTTCGACCTCGCGGACCACGAAGCGCGTGACGTTGGGCAGGTCGAGCGCCAGCGCCTCGTCCAGATCGACCCAGGCGATCTCGTCCAGCTCCCCGCAATCGGGGCGGCGGTCGAGGCTGAGCAGCGCGCTCGCCTCGGCCATGAAGAACCGCGCGTCAAAGCGGCGGGGCCGGTAGGGCGGGGTGATGGCGCGGGCCACGAACTTCAGCGCGGCCAGATCAGGCAGGGCGCCCGCCTCCAGGAACTCACGCCATGGCCCGGCGCCCGGACGCGGCGGCGCTTCCTTGGCCAGCAGCAACCCGGCTTCCTCATAGGTCTCGCGGATCGCCGCCAGCGCCAGCGCTCGGGGCAGGCGCGGGCTCGAATGCCGAGCCGTCAGCCGCAGCTTCGTCTCTGTTTCCGGACTGAGGTCGGAGGCCGACGGCGCGGTGAAGTCCGTCCGGTCGATCCGCCCGCCGGGAAACACCCACTTCGACGGCATGAACGCATGCCCGCCCGCGCGACGGCCCATGAGCAGCCGGGGCTTCCTCGCATCGCGCCGCACAAGGATCAGCGTCGCGGCGTGGCGGGGACGGATGAGCGTGGCGTCGTCCTTGCGCACCATGCCGTCATCGCGCGGATCGTAGTTCGGTTCGAAGAGGGGATCGTCGGACATGACTAGCGCCGCCTCCCGCCTCTGCCCCGCGGAGGAGGCCCGCCGCGCCCTCGTACGCCCAGCCTGGGACGCGGCGCGTTCGGGTCGGGCGCCACCGGGTCGCTCAGCATCTCGAACAGGAGGCCGCCGGTGATGGGGGTGGCTTCGGTCAGCTTCACGTCCACCGCCATGCCGAGCGGCCAGCGCTTGCCGGTGCGTTCGCCGACGAGGGCGTGGGAGCGGTCGTCGTGGATGAAGTATTCCCCGCCCAGCGAGCTGACCGGCACGAGGCCGTCAGCGCCCGTCTCGGTCAGTCGGACGAACAGGCCGAAGCGCGTCACGCCGGTGATCCGGCCGGGAAACTCGGCGCCGACGCGGTCTTCCAGGAAGGCGGCGACGTAGCGGTCGGTGGCGTCGCGTTCGGCGGCCATGGCGCGGCGCTCGGCGAAGGTGATGCGTTCGGCCGTGTCGCGCAGCTGGGCGATGTCCTGGTCGGTCAGGCCGTCGGCGCCAAAGCCCAGCGCCCGGATCAGCGCGCGGTGCACGATCAGGTCGGCGTAGCGGCGGATCGGGCTGGTGAAGTGGGCATAGCGCGCCAGGTTCAGCCCGAAGTGGCCGATGTTGTCCGATGCATAGACCGCCTGCATCTGGCTGCGCAGGACGACTTCGTTGACGATCTCGGCATGGGGCGTCTCGCGGGTCTGGTCGAGCAGGCGGTTGAAGCGGTCGGTGCGCGGCGCTTCGCCCTTGGCCCAGTTGATGCCGAGGGTCTGCAGAAAGTCGACCAGCGCCTGCACCTTTTCCTGACTGGGCGTGTCGTGGATGCGGTAGATCAGCGGCGTGCGCCTGGCCTCCAGCGTCTCGGCGGCGCAGACGTTGGCCTGGATCATCATCTCCTCGATCAGCCGGTGGGCCTCCAGCGACTCGCGCCGGGTGATGGAGGTGACCTCGCCCTCGGGGTTGATGACGACCTTTCGCTCGGCGCTCTCGATGGCGAGCGGGGAGCGGGCGTCGCGGCCTTTCAGCATGGCGTGGTAGCCGGCCCAGAGCGGCTTCAGAATGGGCTCCAGCAGCGGTCCCGCCTTCTCGCCTGGATTGCCGTCGATGGCCGCCTGTGCCTCCTCGTAGGCCAGCTTGGCGGCCGAGCGCATCAGGCCGCGCACGAAGCGATGGCCGGTCTTTCTGCCCTGCGCGTTGAACACCATCCGCACGGCTAGACAGGCGCGATTTTCGCCTTCGCGCAGGGAGCAGAGGCCGTTCGACAATCGCTCGGGCAGCATCGGCTCGACCCGGTCGGGGAAATAGACGCTGTTGCCCTTCTCGCGGGCTTCCTTGTCCAGCGCCGTGCCCGCGCGGACGTAGGCCGCGACGTCGGCGATCGCGACCCAGACGATCCAACCGCCGGGGTTCTTCGGGTCCGGATCAGGGTGCGCGTGGACGGCGTCATCGTGATCGCGGGCGTCTATCGGGTCGATGGTGACGAACGGCAGGTCGCGCAGGTCTTCGCGGCCGGAGAGGGTAGGGGGTTCGGCGGCAAGCGCCTCGGCTTCGGCCTGCTCGGAGAAGCCGGTCGGGATGCCGTGGGTGTGGATGGCGATCAGCGAGGCGGCGCGCGGCTGGTCCTCGCGGCCGACGACCTCCAGCACCTTGCCGTAGTGGACGTTGCGCCCGGCATGGGTCGAGCCGACCTGGGCCATAACGAGGTCGCCGTCGCGCAGGTCGCCGGCGGGGTCGGTGATGACCAGCGTTTCCTTGGTCTTGCGATCGACCGGCTCGACGCGGACCTCGCGGCCGCCCTTGCGGATAACGCCGAGGATCTTGTGGGCGCTCTGACCGAGCCGCTTGATGAGGCGGGCCTCGACCTCGCCGTTCTCCAGCCGCTCGTAGCGGACCAGCACGCGGTCGCCCATGCCGGGGGCGCCGCCGACAGCCTCGTTGCGGTTGGGCGCGAGCCGTACCGCCGGCAGGTCTTCGCCTCCCTTTGTCAGCCGGACATAGAGGTCGCCGTCCGCATCGCGCTCGACCACATCGGCTACGCCCACCGGCGGCAGGGCGCCGGCTTCGGAAAACCCGCGCCGCCCCCGCTTGCCGAGCGCGCCCTGCGCCTCGAGTTCGCGCAGCATCTCGCGCAAGGCGCGGCGGTCCGCGCCCTTCAGGCCGAAGACGCGCGCGATGTCGCCTTTGTCGGTCTCACCGGCCTCGCGGATGTAGCGCAGCAGCGTCTCACGATCGGGCAGACCCTGCGCGGGCTTGGAAGGTCGGGCGGATTTCGGCTTGGCCATGGTCCATTTAACGCGGTTCGCCGCAAAGTGGAGGGTCGCTTTGGGTCTTCCCCCACGCATGTGGGGGAAGTGGCCTGAGGCGCGAAGCGACGAAGGTCGATGAGGGAGTTGGCTCTTGCTTTAGGCTTCCCCCAACGAGCCTCGCCTTCGGCTTCGGCCCACTTCCCCAGACAAGCTGGGGGAAGAGTTAGGCCGCCGTCTTCTTTCTACGCACAGGCTTCTTCCCCGGCCCCTTCGCGGCCCGCGCAGCCAGCAGCTCAACCGCCTCTTCCAGCGTCACGGCCTGTGGGTCCTTGCCTTTGGGGACGTTGGCGTTGGTGGAGCCGTGCTTGATGTAGGGGCCGTAGCGGCCTGAGAGCACCTTCACGGGCGCGCCGTCGGCGGGGTGGGCGCCGAGATCTTTCAGCGCTGTGGCGTCGCCGCGACCGCCCTTGGCGCCGTTCTTCTTCTCGGCCAGCGCGGCGACCGCGCGGTTGAGGCCGACGTCGAACACCTCGTCGGCGCTCTCCAGGTTGGCGTAGGTGCCGTTGTGCTGGACGTAGGGGCCGTAGCGGCCGATGCCGGCGACGATCATCTGGCCGTCTTCGGGGTGCGGGCCCACTTCGCGTGGCAGGTTTAGGAGCCGCAGCGCCTTGTCGATATCCATGGCGGCCGGCGGCCACAGCTTGGGCAGGCTGGCGCGGCGGGGCTTTTCGGCGCCGACGGCTTCGACGTAGGGCCCGAAGCGGCCGTTCTTCAGCCAGACGGTCTCGCCGGTCTTCGGATCGACCCCGAGCTCACGATCGCCGTTCTCGCCGTTGGCCTCGTCGTCATTCTGGGCGATCGGGCGGGTGAAGCGGCATTCCGGATAGTTGGAGCAGCCGATGAAGGCGCCGAACTTGCCGGTCTTGAGGCTGAGGCGCCCCGTGCCGCAGGTCGGGCAGCCGCGCGGATCGGAACCGTCCTCGCGCGGCGGGAAGATCAGCGGCGCCAGCGCGTCGTTCAGCGTGTCGAGCACCTGTGTCGTACGCAGCTCGCCGATCTCCGAGACGGCGATCTGGAAGTCCTTCCAGAAGTCACGCAGCAGCGTCTTCCAGTCGAGCTCGCCGGCCGAGACCAGATCCAGCTTCTCCTCCAGCGCCGCGGTGAAGTCGTACTCGACGTAGCGGCCGAAGAACTGCTCGAGGAAGGCGGTGACGAGGCGGCCCTTGTCCTCCGGCACGAAGCGGTTCTTGTCCATCCGAACGTAGGCGCGGTCGCGCAGCACCGTCAGGATCGAGGCGTAGGTCGAGGGTCGACCAATGCCGAGCTCTTCCAGCTTCTTGACGAGGCTCGCTTCCGAATAGCGCGGCGGCGGTTCGGTGAAGTGCTGGTCGGCGCGGGCGGCGATAACGCGGGCCTCGGCGCCTTCGTTGACGGCGGGCAGGCGGGCGGAGTCTTCGTCGTCCGGCGAGCTGTCGTCGCGGCCTTCCTCATAGACGGCGAGGTAGCCGGGGAACTGGATCACCTGGCCGGTGGCGCGCAGGGCGGTGCGGCCGTCGCCGCTGTCGAGGTCGATGGTGGTCTTCTCGATCCGCGCGGCTTCCATCTGGGAAGCGATCATCCGCTTCCAGATCAGCTCGTAGAGACGCCCCAGGTCGCCTTCGAGCCGCAGCTTGCCGGGGTTGCGGTTGAGCGAGGTCGGGCGGATGGCCTCGTGGGCCTCCTGGGCGTTCTTGGCCTTGGTCTTGTAGTGGCGGGCGCTCTCCGGGACGTATTCGCGGCCGTAGATGCCGGCGATGACCGAGCGGGCCTCCTCCAGCGCCTCGGGCGCGGCCTGGACGCCATCGGTCCGCATGTAGGTGATCAGACCCGTCGTCTCGCCGCCGATGTCGATGCCCTCGTAGAGCTTCTGTGCGGCCTGCATCGTGCGCTGTGCGGAGAAGCCGAGTTTGCGGGAGGCTTCCTGCTGCAGGGTCGAGGTGGTGAAGGGCGGCGGCGGCGAGCGCTTGGTCGGTTTGCGCTCGACCGAGGCGACCTTGAAGCTCGCGGCCTGGACGGCGGCGCGGGCGCCATGGGCCTTCTGCTCGTCGCCGAGATCGAACTTCGAGAGCCGCTTGCCCTCGTGCTTGACCATCCGGGCGAGGAACGGGTCGGACCCGGCCGAAACGTCGGCCTCGACCGTCCAGTATTCCTGCGTCTTGAACTGCTCGATCTCGATTTCGCGGTCGACGACGAGGCGCAGCGCCACCGACTGCACGCGGCCCGCTGACTTGGCGCCCGGCAGCTTGCGCCACAGCACTGGCGACAGCGTGAAGCCCACCAGATAGTCCAGCGCGCGGCGGGCGAGGTAGGCGTCCACCAGCTCCATGTCGATGTCGCGCGGGTGGGCCATCGCCTCCTGCACGGCCGACTTGGTGATGGCGTTGAAGGTCACCCGCTGGACATTCACGTCCTTCAGCGCCTTCTTGCGGTTCAGGACTTCGAGCACGTGCCAGCTGATCGCCTCGCCCTCGCGGTCGGGGTCGGTGGCGAGGATGACGCGGTCGGCGCCCTTGGCGGCGTCGGCGATGTCGTTGAGGCGCTTGGCGGACTTGGAGTCGACCTCCCAGTCCATGGCGAAGTCTTCGTCGGGCCGGACCGAACCGTCCTTCGACGGCAGGTCGCGCACGTGGCCGTACGACGCCAGCACGGTGAAGCCGGCGCCGAGGTATTTGTTGATGGTCTTGGCCTTGGCCGGACTTTCGACGACGACGACGGCGGTCATGCAGACTTTCGGACGGAGGCGCCGGGGCGCGGAAAGGGCGGGAAAGTGGGGGCGAGGGCGCCGCTCTGTCAACGCGGCATGCGGAAAGAGCCGTTTACAACCGATGGTGAGAGATATACCTACACGCGTGTAATTACCGTTTCAGGGAATCTCCATGCCTGCCGCCAGCGCCCGCGCCGATACCCAGCCGCAGAGCGTCGCCGAATACATTGAAGAAATGTTGGCCGAGCTGGCGAGGCTGGCTGAAGCGAACGAGCTGAGGAAGCTGGGCGGGAGCCTGCGGTTGCTGGCGATCGAGGCCGCGCGCGAAGGCCCGGCCGACTAGCCGCGCGTGACCATGCCGCCGGGCAGGAGCTCGGCGCGGCCGGCCAGGGACAGCTCCACCAACGCAGCAAACACGGCCGGCGCGGGCGCTCCCGTGGCGCGGACCAGCTCGTCGCGGGAGACGGGCGTGGGGGAGAGCAGGGCCTCCACCTGATCGCGCAGCTTCTCGACGGCCGCATCCAGCGCCGCCTGATCGGCGGGCGGCGTGACGTAGGTCTTCTCGCGCTCCCGGATGGTCGGCATCGATTGCAGCACGCGCAGCACGTCCTCGGCGGATTCGCAGAGGTTGGCGCCTTGGCGCAGGAGGTCGTTGGTTCCCTTGGCGCGCGGATCGAGCGGGGAACCGGGGACGGCGAAGACCTCGCGGCCCTGCTCGGCGGCGAGGCGGGCGGTGATCAGGGAGCCGGACTTCATCTCGGCCTCGACCACGACGATGGCCAGCGACAGGCCGGAGATGATGCGGTTGCGGCGCGGGAAGTCGCGGGCCTGCGCCTTCTTGCCCGGCGGGCTCTCGCTGACGATGCAGCCTTCGGCGGCGAGGCGCTCATAGAGGCCAGCGTTCTCGGGCGGATAGATGTCGTCGATCCCGCCGCCGAGCACGGCGGCCGTGCCGGTGGGCAGAGCGCCTTCGTGGGCGGCGGCGTCGATGCCGCGCGCCATGCCGGAGACGACGACGTGCCCCGCCGCGCCGAGCTGGCCCGCGAGGCCGCGGGCGAAACGCTGACCACCGGCCGAGGCGATGCGGGCTCCAACAACGGCGACGCATGGCTTGTGCAGCAGCGACAGGTGGCCGCGCACCCAGATCAGCGGCGGAGGCGGGTCGACGGCGGCGAGCTGCCTGGGGAAGTCGGATTCGCAAGACGCGATCAGCCGCGCCCCGAGCTGGCCGCCGCGTTCGAGTTCGCGCTGGGCGTCGGCTTCGGACGGGATGGAGAGCGGCGAAATGCGGCCGCCCCGGCGCGACAGCTCGGGCAGGGCGGCGAGCGCCTTGCTGGCCGAGCCATAGCGGCCGACGAGCTGTTCGAAGGTGACGGGGCCGACGTTCTCCGTTCGCGCAAGCCTCAGCCACGCGAGCCGTTCGGCGTCTGAGAGTTTCGTCACGCGGCCTTCTTGGCCCCGATGCGCGGCTCCTGGCCCTTCAGCAGCCGACCGATGTTCTCGCGATGACGGATGTAGATCAGGACGGCCATGAAGACCGCCAGCCAGACCATCGGCTGCGGCTGGTGCGTGACGATGGCGAAGACGGGCGCCAGCACTGCCGCGGTCAGCGCCGCCAGCGAGGACATCCGGAAGATCGCCGCCATCAGCAGCCAGGTCGCCCCGGCCAGCAGTCCCACCGGCCAGGCCGCGGCCAGCAGCACGCCGAAGAAGGTCGCCACGCCCTTGCCGCCCCTGAACTTCAGCCAGACCGGGAAGAGGTGCCCAAGAAAGGCCGCCCCGCCCGCGAGCGCCACGACGGCGTCATTGTGGGTCACGTAGCGCGCGATCAACACCGCCAACGCACCCTTGCCTGCGTCCCCGATCAGGGTGATGGCGGCGAGATCCTTGCGGCCCGTACGCAGGACGTTGGTCGCGCCGATGTTGCCCGAGCCGACCTGGCGGATGTCGCCCGCGCCGCCCAGCCGCGTGGCGATCATCCCGAACGGGATCGACCCGAGCAGGTAGCCCCCGACAACCGCGAGCGCGAGGGTAAGCCAGACCGCGCCGGCCAGCGATTCCATGAACATCCCCCTATGTTGCCGGCCGCTCTAGTCCATAGACGACCGAGCTCGTCCCTGAACCGCAAGTATAGGTTCCAAAGGCGCGGTCAAACAACGACAGCAGGTTGCCGTAGTTGGAGTCGGTTTCGGCGGGAACGTTGGAGTGGTGCATCTTGTGCAGGTCCGGCGTGACCCAAACCAGCGCCAGCAACCGGTCCAGCGCTCGCGGCAGACGCAGGTTGGCGTGCTCGAAGACGCCGTTCAGCACGGAGAGGGTCCGGTAGATCGCAATCGCCGCCACGGGCGCGCCTAGCAGGGCGCCCACGCCCAGGGTGACGGCCGTGCGCGCCAGCGTCTCGCCGGGGTGCTGGCGCAGGGTGGTGGTCACATCCAGGAAGGTGTCGCCGTGATGCAGCCGGTGCAGGCGCCAGAGCGCCGGGGTCTTGTGCATCGCCCAGTGCAGCGTCCAGGTGGCGAAATCGAGCAGGACGATAGAGGAGGCCACTGAGACGGGCAGCGGCAGGCTCAGCCGTTGCGCCAGCCCGAAGCCCTGCTGGTTCAGCCAATTGACCGCGAACAGCCCCGTGCCGAACAACAGCAGGTTCAGGGCGAAAGCCGTGAGTGTGAGACCGACGTTCAGGGCGATGCGCCGCCGGTCGTCCGGGCGAGGCCGGAAGGCCGCCAGTCGTTCCAGCACGAAATAGACCGCGAGCATTAGCGCCGCGACGGCCGCCGTATTGATGAGTGAGGACTTCATATCCATCGCTCGACCTCCCAGGGGATGGTCAAGCGGTGCTTGGGCCCAAGGGCCTGATCGGGAGACCGCGCTACCCCGATAAGGTGAAGGCTAGCCTAGTCGGCCGCGCGATGCACTACCCGCCCGTCGACCAATGTCATCAACACCCGGCCTTGCAGGCGCCGTCCGTCGAAGGGTGAGTTCTTGGATTTTGAGAGCAGCTTGTCGGCGTCGATGATCACCGGCGCGCCCAAGTCGCAGAGCACCAGGTCGGCGGGCGCTCCGACGGCGAGACGCCCGCAGGAGAGGCCGATCATCTGCGCAGGCGCGAGCGTCACGGTGCGGATCAGCTCGACCAGCGGGATGCGGCCGTCGTGGTGCAGGGTCAGCAGGGCCGCGAGAAGCGTCTCCAGCCCCACCGCACCGGGGGCGGCCTCGTCGAACGGCAGGCGCTTGTCCTCGGCGGGCGCGGGCGAGTGGGCGGAAACGACGATATCGATCAGCCCGGTGGCCAGCGCATCGATCAGCGCCTGGCGGTCGTCTTCGGAGCGCAGCGGCGGGTCGACCTTGGCGAAGGTGCGGTAGTCGCCGATGTCGAGTTCGTTGAAGGAGAGGTGATTGATCGAGGCGCTGGCGAAGACGCTGACGCCCTTGTCGCGGGCCCGCTTGAGGGTTTCCAGCGCCCCGGCCGTCGTCACCTGATCGACCAGCAGGGTCGCGCCGGTCAGCTCGGCCAGCGCCAGATCGCGCTCCAGCATGATCCGTTCGGCGACAGGCGGGACCGACGGCAGGCCCAGCCGCCCCGCGAACTCGCCCTCGGTGGCGGCGGCGCCTTTCGACAGCCACGGATCGGCGGGGCGGTGGGCGACCATCGTGTCGAACCCGCGGGCGTATGACAGCACCCGGCGGAAGACCTTGGAGTCAACGATCGGCCGATCCACGTCGGTGACGTAGACGCAACCGGCCTCGCGCATCAGCCCGATCTCGGCGATCTGCTCGCCGCCGAGCCCCTTGGTCGCCGCGCCGGCGGGATAGACGTGGACGCCCTGGATGTCGCGGGTGCGGCGCAGGATGAAGTCGACCACCGAGGGGTCATCGACTGCCGGGTGGGTGTCGGGCTGCACGACGATTGAGGTCACGCCGCCGGCCGCGGCGGCGCGGGAGGCGGATTTCAGCGTCTCCTTGGTCTCGGCGCCCGGCTCGCCGGTCTTGACCCGCAGGTCGACGAGGCCCGGCGCGAGCATCGCGCCCGTACAGTCGATGACTTCGTAGTCGGCGGACGGCTTGGGCTGAGAGCCCTTCGCGACCTCGGCGATCACGCCGTCGCGGACGAGGAGCGCGCCGGGTCCGTCGTAGCTGGTTTCCGGGTCCACCAGCCGGGCGTTCAAGAAGGCGAGGGGCTTGGCGGGCATCAGGCGTTGTCCAGCCGGGCGGCGAGGCAGGTGAGCACGGCCATGCGGGCGGCGACGCCCATCTCCACCTGGTCCTGGATCAGGCTGATGGCGGGATCGTCGGCCACGTCCGAGTCGATCTCAACGCCCCGGTTCATCGGGCCGGGGTGCATGACCTTGGCGTTTGGCGCGGCCTTCGCCAGCTTTTCGCGGTCGAGGCCATAGAAGCGGAAATACTCGCGGGTCGAGGGCACCATCGCGCCCTGCATCCGCTCCAGCTGCAGGCGCAGCATCATCACCACGTCGACGCCCGCGATGCCGTCGCGCAACTTGTTGTGAACCTCGCAGCCCCAGCGCTCGGCGCCAGCGGGCATCAGCGTCGGCGGGCCGACCAGCCGCACGGTCGCGCCCAGCATCTGGAGGAGGGCGACGTTGGAGCGCGCCACTCTGGAGTGCATGACGTCGCCGCAGATCGCTACCGTCAGCCCGGCGATATGGCCGAACGAGCGGCGCATCGACAGCGCATCGAGCAGCGCCTGCGTCGGGTGCTCGTGTTGGCCATCGCCCGCGTTGACGACGCTGCCGCTGACCTTCTGCGACAGCAGCTCGGCCGCGCCGGAAGAGGCGTGGCGCACCACAAGCAGGTCCGGCTGCATGGCGTTCAGCGTCACCGCCGTATCGATCAGTGTCTCGCCCTTCGACATCGACGAGGAGCGCGGGCTCATGTTGACGACGTCGGCGCCCAGCCGCTTGCCGGCCAGCTCGAAGGAGCTCTGGGTCCGGGTCGAGTTCTCGAAGAACAGGTTCATCAGCGTCCTGCCCTTGAGCAGGTCGAGCTTCTTTGAATGCTGACGATTGAGGGCCACGAAGCTGTCGGCCAGATCGAGCAGGCGCTCGACATCCGGGGCGGTCAGATCGGTGACGGAGAGGAAATGGCGATGGGGGAACGGGAAGGTTCGGCTTCGAACCTCATCCAGACCCGGGGCGATCGCCGTCATAAGCGGGTCTTCTAGGTGGGTTTGGGGGTGTTGCGCAACCGCTCCAGCGCGCCTTGCAGGATGTAGGTGGCCGCCAGCTTGTCCACGACCTCGCCGCGCTGCTTGCGGTTCACGTCGTGCTCGTCGATCAGCATGCGGTTCACCGCCGCGCTGGAAAGCCGTTCGTCCCAGAAGGCGATGGGGATATCGCGCAGGCGCAGGATGTTGCGGGCGAAGGCGCGTGACGACTGGCAGCGCGGGCCTTCCGTGCCGTCCATGTTCACGGGCAGGCCGATGACGATTCCCGTCGCGCCGCGGCTTTCCATCAGCGTAAACAGGGCGTTGGCGTCGTCGGTGAACTTCGTCTTGCGGATCAGCTGGAGTGGGCTCGCCACCGTGCGCGTGCCGTCCGAGACCGCCACGCCGATGGTCTTTTCGCCCAGATCGAGCCCGACCAGCGGCGTGTAGGGCGTCGTGGCGGCGGGCAGATCGGTGAGGTCGAGGACGGCCATGGCCTCCTCTTACCTTGAATCGGCGCGGCTGCGCGGCTAACCCCTGCGCCGACGTATCAAGGAGGCCCGTATGGCCATCGACGCCGCGACCGTGCGCAAGGTCGCCAGGCTCGCCCGCATCGCCGTTCCCGAGGAACGGCTCGACCCGCTGGCCAAGGAGCTGTCGGGCATCCTGCAATGGATCGAGCAGCTGGGGGAGGTCGACACCGACGGCGTCGAGCCGATGACCTCCGCCGTGGCCGCGACCCTGCCCCTGCGCGAGGACGTCGTCACCGAGGGCGGCGATGCGTCCAAGGTGCTGTCCAACGCGCCGAAGTCGATCGACGGCTTCTACGTCGTGCCGAAGGTGGTGGAGTGATGTTTCTCTTTCCTCCGTCATCCTCGGCCTTGTGCCGAGGACCCCTCTCGCGGTCGCTTGAGTCGTGCAAACCCACCCACCGCCTCGCAGCGGATACAGGGGTCCTAGGCACAAGGCCTAGGATGACGGCGAGCGGGGTGGCGAATGTCTGAGCTTACCTCGCTGACTCTCAAGGCAGCCCTCAATGGGTTGAAGGCCAAATCTTTCACCGCCGTCGAGCTGACGCAGGCGCACGTCGAGGCGGTCGAGGCGGCGCGGCCGCTGAACGCCTTCGTGCTGGAGACGCCGGACAAGGCGCTGGCGATGGCCAGGGCCTCCGACGCGCGGCTGGCGAGCGGGGAGGCGGGGCGGCTGGAGGGCATTCCTCTCGGGATCAAGGACCTGTTCTGCACCGAGGGGGTGCGGTCCACGGCCTGCTCGAACATCCTCAAGCCCTTCATCCCGACCTACGAGTCTACCGTCACCGCCAACCTGTTCCGCGACGGGGCGGTGATGCTGGGCAAGCTGAACATGGACGAGTTCGCCATGGGCTCGTCCAACGAGACCTCGGCGTTTGGGCCGGTCGTGAATCCCTGGAAGGTCGAGGGCGGCAACCAGTCGCTGACACCTGGCGGTTCGTCCGGCGGTTCCGCTACGGCGGTGGCGGCGGACATCTGCCTCGGAGCCACCGCGACCGATACCGGCGGCTCGATCCGCCAGCCGGCGGCGTTCACGGGCACCGTGGGGATCAAGCCAACCTACGGACGCTGCTCGCGCTGGGGCATCGTGGCGTTCGCCTCGTCGCTGGATCAGGCGGGGCCGATCGCCAAGACGGTCGAGGACGCGGCGATCCTGCTGACCTCGATGGCCGGGCATGATCCGAAGGACTCCACCAGCCTCCCCGTTGAGACGCCGGATTTCTCAACGTTCGTCGGCAAGTCACTGAAAGGCCTGCGGATTGGCGTTCCGAAGGAATACCGCGTCGACGGCATGCCGGTCGAGATCGAGACGCTGTGGCAGCAGGGGATCGCCTGGCTGAAGGACGCCGGCTGCGAGATCGTCGAGGTGTCGCTGCCGCATACCAAGTACGCCCTGCCGGCCTACTACATCGTCGCGCCGGCCGAGGCCTCCTCGAACCTCGCCCGCTATGACGGCATGCGCTTTGGCTTGCGGGCTGACGGCTCGAACCTGACCGAGGTTTATGAGAACACCCGCGCCCAAGGCTTTGGCGAAGAAGTGAAAAGGCGGATCCTGATCGGCACCTACGTGCTGAGCGCCGGCTACTACGACGCCTATTATCTGAAGGCTCAGAAGGTGCGGCGGAAGATCGCCGACGACTTCGAACAAGCGTGGGGAGCGTGCGACGCCCTGCTGACGCCGACCGCCCCGTCCGCCGCCTTCGCGCTGGGCGACCGGGTCTCGGACCCCATCGCCATGTACCTCAACGACGTCTTCACGGTGCCGGCCAACCTGGCGGGCCTGCCGGGGATCAGCGTGCCGGCGGGCCTTGACGCCCAGGGGCTACCGCTTGGCCTGCAAATCCTCGGGCGGCCGCTCGACGAAGGGACGGTGTTCTCGGTGGCGTCGGCGATCGAGAAGGCCGCGAACTTCCGGGCTAAGCCCGCGCGGTGGTGGTAGCGCGCAGCTTGCTCTCGAAGTAGCCGGCGTAGAGCTCCGTCATCTCGTCGAGCAGCTTGTCCTTGGTCACGCCCATGGGCTTGGTCGTGAAGAAGCGTGAAATGATCATCACCGCCCCGTTGGTCAGCATGAAGGAGACCGTCGGCGCGTCGATCGGTTCGTACACATCGTAGAGCTTGGCCAGGAACAGCCGCAGCGCGTCCAGCATGTAGGCCTGCAGCTCGTCGGCGAACTCCGAGCCGCCGAGCGCATGCCAATCGCCCGAAAGAGCGGTGAACAGCGCCTTGTCGCGATCGGCTTCTTCGAAAGCGATCTCCAGAATAGTGCGGATGCCGGTACGGGGGCCGGCCCCGATTACGCCGGGAATGGCGTCGTCGAGGCGGCGCAGCAGGCGGTTGCGTTCCCGATCCATAAGCGCGGCGAGCAGATCCTCGCGGCTTTCGAAGTACTGATAGAGCGATCCCACCGACACGCCCGCCCGGGTGGCGATGTGGTTGGTGGTGGTTCCCTGCCAGCCGCGCTCGGCGATGGTGCGAGCCGTGGCTTCGACCAGCGCGTCCACCGTCTGGCGCGAGCGCCCCTGAGTCGGCGTCTTCTTCATCGGCTATGCGAACCCATGCGAGCAGTTACTCGCATTTAGCGCCTCGCCGCGGCTGTGGCTACGCTGCCTGTTGCAGCGTCGGCAGCAGCAGGGTCTCGCGCGCCTCGACGGGGATCGAATCGTAGATCGGCTTGGGCGTGATGTTCAGCCGCTTACGGGCGGCCTCCAGCGGCTCAGCCAGCAGTTTTTCGTAGTCCTGGCAGATCAGCGACCTGGCCTTCTTGCCGCGCTGGTAGCCTTCCCAGATCGCGCGGCCGTAGGGAGGGCCCGGGTTGCGCTTGGGGAATTCGCGCGAGGCACCGAAGGCGATGAAGGCGACGCCGGCGTTCGGGACCTGGGCGTGGGTGAAACCCAGCACGCAGGCTTCGCCCACCGCGTCGGTGCCGTAGCCGGTGATCACGTGCCAGATGTCGTGGGTGTCGCGAATGCGGCGAGCAAGCCAGGCGACGGGGTGCTGGGCGTTGACGCGTTCGTCGACGGCCTGCGCGTCCATCGCCAGACCCTCGACCGTGAAACCGCGCAGCGCGAGGAACTTGCGAAACTCCGCGCCGACCGACCCCTCGGGAAACTTCGCCATCCAGTTGGGATTGTCGAGGTACTGGCAGAGCTCGAGACCGAGATAGGCTTGGCGGCCGCCTTCCTCGTCGGAGAGCATCTTTTGATAGGCGCGGCGCAGGGAATCGCCGGTGAGCGCGCGGATGATCTCGAAGACCTGCTTGGTGTCTTCCTTGTCCTTGAGCAGGCGGTTGTAGGCCCGAAGCGCCTCCAGCGGCCGCATCGGCTGCCTGGTCACGAAACCGGGTGTTTCGGCGGTCATGCTCATCACTCTATCCCCTTAAATCGGCTCCATATGAGTAATGTGAATAGTTACTCGCATTCAAGTCGCGTTCTCGAGGCGGAAAAGTGACAATGCGACTTGAATGCGAGTAATTCCTCAGGTTATCGCCGCGCCATCGCCCAAAGCTGAAAGCACGCCATGAGTCTCGCCGAAACAGCGTCTCCGCCCACGCCGGCGCGGCACGGCCGCGGCCTCGTCCAGGCCAGGAAGATCGGCAAGCTGCTGCGCATGATCGCGGGCGGCGCCAACGCCGATCCGACGCCGCAGGAGTGGGAGACCCTCGGCCGGGCGCTGACCCGTGGCGACCCCGATATGGACCGGCTGGTCGACTGGATGGTCTTGGTCGGCATGCGCAAGGGACGCGCCCTGTTCGAGACGGCGCTGGAGCGCGGCATCGAGGCCGTGCCTGACGCGCCCGAACCGCTGCGCGAGTTCTTCGCAATCTACGGCCAGCGTCCGAACTGGGTCGACGAGGCGCAGCTGGAGCGTGGCGCCGAGGTTTCGCAGATCAGCGGCCTGGTCGGCGGCTGGGTCATGCGCGACGGGGCGCTGATGGGCGGCTACCAGTCGCCGGACTTCAATCGCGTGCTGGTGATGACCGGCGCCCTGACCAAGGGCGCCTCGCGCCGCATGGCCGAGACGTCCAACTGGTGGCTGGCCTGCACGGCGTTCGGCGGGATGGAGCGGTTCGGCGAGGGCTTCAAGTCGACCCTGCGGGTGCGGCTGATCCATGCGCTGGTCCGCCGCCACATCGCCGAACATGCCGAGTGGGACGTGATCCGCGACGGCGTGGCGATCAACCAGCTCGACATGGCCGCCACCCAGATGGCCTTCTCGATCGTGCTGCTGCAGGGCCTGAAGACGCTCGGCTGGACGATGTCGGGCGAAGACAGCCGCTCTCTGATCCACCTGATGCGCTACGTTGGCTGGCTGATGGGCGTAGAGATGGAGCTGCAGCCGAAGAACGAGTCCGAAGGCCGCCGCATGCTCTATCACACGCTGCTGAGCGTCGTGGCGCCGTCCGACACCTCGGGCCGGGCGCTGGCGCGGGCGCTGCTGGATGAGCCGCTGGAGCGGCCCTACCGTTTCCTGCCGTGGCTGCGGCGGCGTTGGGAGCGGGAGAAGAACCTCTCGATCAACCTGTTCTTCATCGGACGAGCGGGCATGGACAACCTCGGCCTGCCGAGACGCTACATCCCCTGGTTCCCCCTGATGATGATGCCGGTGAACCTGGTCATGTTCGCGTGGGGAACCCGCAATCCGGCCGCGCGCCGGCGCATGGCGATCCGGGGCCGCCGCGCCCAGGAAACCAACGTTCAGGTGATCACCGGCGAGATGCATCAGGTCGGCACGGGTCTGGGCGCGGCTCACGCCGCCGCGGCCGCCTGACGGCAACTTTCCAGGCGGACGGGCGCTCTGTTCACGGCTTAACCGTGGAGAGCGCATGGCCCGAAAGGCGCCCAAGGACCTCGGCTCGATCCTTCGACGCAACATCGACGCGGTCGAAGACCATGTCCGCGACGAGCGCCGCCGCGCCTCGGCGCAGGAGCGGCTCGCCCATCGCATCACCGATTTCGTCGGCAGCATGTGGTTCGTCTATGTCCACCTGGCCATCGTCGTGGGCTGGGTGGCGGTGAACCTGGGCTGGGTTCCGGGTGTGGCGCGGTTCGACCCGATGTTCTTCGTCCTGGCGACCGGCGCGTCGGTGGAAGCGATCTTCATCTCCACCTTCGTCCTCATCAGCCAGAACCGCACTTCGGCGCTTGCCGACCGGCGAGCCCGGCTGGATCTTCAGGTCAACCTGCTGGCCGAACACGAAATCACCCGCCTGATCTCGCTGCTCAAAGCCATCGCCAAGGAGATGGGCGTGGAGGAGGGCGAAGACCCCGAACTCTCCGAACTCGAACGCGACGTCTCCCCCGAAGCGGTGCTCAAGGAGCTCGTGGAGGACGAAGGGGAGGGGAAGGTCTAGCCACCTGCGAAGTGGCGCGAATGACGGGGCTCGAACCCGCGACCTCCGGCGTGACAGGCCGGCGCTCTAACCAACTGAGCTACATCCGCATCTGCGCGAGGGGCGTCTGATAGGTCCGG
>Ga0157373_10001670_pt1 | contig 16940 bp, 17 predicted proteins | sample C65metaG_FD_113460 | JGI IMG/M metagenome (GOLD analysis project Ga0157373, IMG submission 113460) | Corn rhizosphere microbial communities from Kellogg Biological Station, Michigan, USA - C6-5 metaG | ecosystem: Host-associated > Plants > Roots > Rhizosphere > Soil | place: USA: Michigan... | reverse complement strand
CGGAAGTGCTGGTGCGGGTCGAGGACAACCTGATCACCGTGCGACCGATTGCCGGTACCCGCCCTCGTGGCGCCACGGAGGAGGCGGATCGGGCGCTGGAAGAGGACCTGTTGTCGGATGCCAAGGAAATCGCCGAGCACCTGATGCTGATCGACCTGGGCCGCAACGACACCGGGCGGGTTTCGGAGGTCGGCTCGGTGAAGCTCACCGAGAAGATGGTCATCGAACGTTACTCCAACGTGATGCACATCGTGTCGAACGTCACCGGCCAGTTGAAGGCCGGGCTGACGGCGATGGACGCCTTGCGGGCGATCCTGCCGGCGGGGACCTTGTCCGGCGCGCCGAAAATCCGCGCGATGGAAATCATCGACGCACTGGAACCGGTCAAGCGTGGTGTATACGGTGGTGCCGTGGGTTATTTCGCCTGGAACGGCAACATGGACACCGCCATTGCCATCCGCACTGCGGTGATCAAGAACGGCGAACTCCATGTGCAGGCCGGTGGCGGCATCGTTGCCGATTCGGTACCGGTGCTGGAATGGGAGGAAACCCTGAACAAGCGCCGGGCGATGTTCCGTGCCGTAGCACTGGCCGAGCAAACCTCGAACGACTGAGTTCACCTGCATCTGTGAGCCACAATCACTGTGGGAGCGAGCCTGCTCGCGATTGACGGCGGCACATTCCAAGACAATGTGTCTGATGTGCCGCCATCGCGAGCAGGCTCGCTCCCACAGGTTCCTCGATCAAAAGTCCAAGCTGACCCCTACATTCACTCCTTGCTGGGTGAAATCATCATCTTTGCGTAATGTATAGCCGCCCCGCAGCGCCAGGTCGTTGGTCAACTTGTGGCTGATCCCCAGGCTCAGGCGATTCAGGTGGCTCTGTGGCGTGTAGCCTTCAAGCGTGAAGTCGTTGGCCGGCAGGCTGTTGAGGGCAATGTTCACCTTCTGCGTGTCATCTTCATACTCACGTTCGTGGGCATATTCACCAAACACCTGGGTCTGGCGAGTGAAGTTGTATTTGCCCTGTAAGCCAATGCCCAGGCGTTTCGAGTCGCGGGTCTGGTCATCGAACGTCAGGGCCGTGGAGCGGCCGCTCTTCTCGGAATAGCCGTCGACTTCCACCTTCGCATAATCGGCGCTGATGAACGGTGACAGGTGCCATTCACTGCCGGGCCGGGCAATGTCATAGCCCAGACGACTGCTGAACGCCCAGAGACGGCCGTCGGCATCGCCTTTTTCCTGGGCCTCGCTGGCGCCCAGGTCGAACTTGCGTTCCAGGTTGTCGTAGTCGAGCTTGCCGCCGGTCAGCGCTGCGTCAGCCCACCAGCGATTTTGCTGGAATTGGGCGAATGCGGTCGCCAGGTAGCTGTTTAGCCTGTAGTCCGAATCGTTATGCCCTGCTTCCATGTCCTGGCGATAGAAACCGGTGGCCACCCCCACGCGCCAGGCTTCGCTGAGGCGATAACTGCCTCCGATATTCAGGCTCTGGCCACTGCCGTTGCCGCTGGCGCTGTTGCTCTGGCTGTCCATGTCCAGATGCTGGCCGCCGCCCGCGACGATCGCTCGCCACTGGCCGACCGACTGCCAGCTGTCCCAGTCGGATTGCCATTGGTTGCGCAGTTCATCCTGGTGGGCTCGAAGCGTCGAATGGGCCATTTCGGGCAGCAATGTCAGTTCCCACGGCGCTGAGAGCAGGGAGTAGGCATAGTCGGCGATCAGCTTCTGTCCGGCTTCGGTGGGGTGGACCGAGTCGTTGTAGACCAGTTTGCTCGGATCGGGTGTGGCGCTGTGGATGCCATAGGTGGTGTTTTCGGCGCAGCCAGTGCCGCTGAAGCAGGTCGCGACGAGGTTCGTACCACTGGCAAAGCCGAATCGCGCGGGATCGGCGAAGCTTTCCTGCAGTAGCAGTGGAACATTCAGTGGAATGACTTCGGCGTCGATACCTTGCAGTTGGGTAATCAACTGCTGGTTGAACTGGTTGCTGAGTTGCGAGACGGCATTCTGCAAGGGGGTGCCATTCAAGGCTGGTGTCAGGCCGAGGTCGGGCAGCAGCCAGACCATGACATATCGGGCGCCCGCCGTTTGCAGCGTCTGAACACTGTCGGCCAGGCGGTTCGCGGCGTCCTGCGCCTGGCGGGGGGTCAACACCCGGCCCTGGAGAAAATCGTTGCCGCCACCGGAAATGTAATACAACGCATTCGGGTCGGCGCGCAGCCCGTTGGCCAGGTAACCGGCTCGGCTACGTTCGCCGGTATCGGAAACGCTGGTGATCGAATCGAGAATCTGATCGGTGCGGTAGCCACCCACGGCCCAGTTGTTGCCGTCCGCCAGGCCGGCACCGGCACGGGCCGCCGAGGTGGAGGCGGCGGTTTCATCCGCGGAGTAGCCCAACCGTCCACCGAGCAGTTGAGTGGCGTTGGCGGAATAGACCTCGCCGCTGCCATCCAGGTAAACCGGGCCGGTGCGGTTGGTAAAGCGTCGGGTGGCCCCGGCCGGCCCGTCGGGGTCGGTGAGCTGACCGGCGTCGTTGAGGCTGTCGCCGAAGACGATGAAGCTGGAATAGGGGGCTGCGTTTACGTGGGTGCCGGCCAGCGTCAGCAGGCAAGCGGTGACGGGTATGAGCAATGTTTGTCTGATCATGGGCAAAGTCCGTTTTGTCTTGTCATTGTTGGAGTAACGACAGCGCCAGACTGTTTGCGTTCGGCCATCCATCCGGAACGTTGCGATTGTTTGTAAGCCCTTCGGGTCGCTCATATTGCGCGCTCCGCCCAGCTAAGCTACTGTGCCGGAACGTATGAACGAGACTTCCCCCGTGTCGATTGTCAGCAAACTTCTGGATCAAATGATCAAGGCTCACGCCCGTTGGCGTTGGCGCGCCTGACCGTTCTCTGCCGGCCTTGCCGGACCTGTACCGATTTGCCTTCTTTACCCGCTTGAAAGCCGTTTCGCTGGCGCACGATTTGCTCGGCCAAGCGCAGTACCGTGCGGGTTCTTCTCGAAGGCTGTATTTAAAGTCAGTGAATTCAATAGGTTGCTTACGCCATGTTGCTGATGATCGATAACTACGACTCCTTTACCTACAACGTTGTGCAGTACCTCGGCGAGCTGGGCTCCGAGGTGAAGGTCGTGCGCAACGACGAATTGACCATTGCCGAGATTGAAGCCCTCAAGCCTGAGCGCATTGTGGTTTCGCCAGGCCCGTGCACGCCGACCGAAGCGGGCGTCTCCATCGAAGCCATCAAGTATTTCGCCGGCAAATTGCCCATCCTGGGCGTCTGCCTGGGTCATCAATCGATCGGCCAGGCCTTCGGCGGCGATGTGGTGCGGGCCCGGCAGGTCATTCACGGCAAGACCAGTCCGGTATTTCATGAAGACAAGGGTGTGTTCGAAGGCCTGAACCGTCCGCTCACCGTCACCCGCTATCACTCCCTGATCGTCAAGCGCGAAACTCTGCCGGACTGCCTGGAACTGACCGCCTGGACCCAGTTGGAAGACGGTTCGGTGGACGAAATCATGGGGTTGCGCCACAAGACGTTGAACATCGAGGGTGTGCAGTTCCACCCCGAGTCCATTCTTACCGAACAGGGCCACGAACTGTTCGCCAACTTCCTCAAACAAACCGGCGGCACGCGCTAAGGACTTTCCATGGATATCAAGACAGCCCTGGGTCGTATCGTTGGTCATCTCGACCTGAGCACCGACGAGATGCGCGACGTGATGCGCGAAATCATGACCGGACAATGCACGGATGCGCAGATTGGCGCATTCATGATGGCCATGCGCATGAAGAGTGAAAGCATCGACGAAATCGTTGGTGCGGTCTCGGTGATGCGCGAGTTGGCGGACAAGGTCGAACTCAAGACTCTGGACGGCGTGGTGGATGTGGTGGGTACTGGCGGTGATGGCGCCAATATCTTCAACGTGTCCACAGCCTCGGCCTTCGTCGTCGCGGCTGCCGGTTGCACCGTCGCCAAGCACGGCAACCGGGCGGTCTCGGGCAAGAGCGGCAGTGCCGACTTGCTGGAAGCGGCCGGCATCTACCTGAACCTGACGCCGGTCCAGGTGGCGCGTTGCATCGATAACGTGGGCATCGGCTTCATGTTTGCCCAGACCCATCACCAAGCCATGAAACATGCCGCCGCACCGCGTCGTGACCTGGGTCTGCGTACCCTGTTCAACATGCTCGGCCCGCTTACGAATCCGGCCGGCGTGAAACATCAGGTGGTCGGCGTGTTCAGTCAGGCGTTGTGCCGGCCGTTGGCGGAGGTCCTGCAACGCTTGGGTAGCAAGCATGTCCTGGTGGTTCATTCGAAAGACGGCCTGGACGAGTTCAGCCTGGCAGCGCCGACTTTCGTGGCTGAACTAAAAAATGACCAGATCAGCGAATACTGGGTCGAACCTGAAGACCTGGGTATGAAGAGCCAGAGTCTGCACGGCCTGGCGGTGGATGGACCGGCCCAGTCGCTGGAGCTGATCCGTGATGCCTTGGGGCGTCGCAAGACCGAGAATGGCCAGAAGGCCGCAGAAATGATTGTGCTCAACGCCGGTGCTGCGTTGTACGCCGCCGACCAGGCCAGCAGCCTCAAACAAGGCGTGGAACTGGCCCATGATGCATTGCATACCGGCCTGGCTCGGGAGAAGCTGGAAGAGCTGGGTGCCTTTACAGCCGTATTCAAAGTGGAGAACGAAGGATGAGCGTGCCAACGGTTTTGGAGAAAATTCTGACTCGCAAGGCTGAGGAAGTGGCCGAGCGCAGGGCTAGGATCGGTCTGGCCGAGTTGGAAAACCTGGCGCGAACGGCGGATGCTCCCCGTGGCTTTGCCAGCGCACTGATCAATCAGGCGAAGAAAAAGCATCCTGCCGTGATTGCCGAAATCAAGAAGGCTTCTCCCAGCAAAGGTGTAATCCGGGAGCACTTCGTGCCGGCCGACATCGCTCGCAGCTACGAGAAGGGCGGTGTGACTTGCCTTTCGGTGCTGACCGATATCGATTTTTTCCAAGGTCACGACGACTACCTGAAGCAGGCACGTGCGGCGTGCAAGCTGCCGGTGATCCGCAAGGATTTCATGGTCGATCCCTATCAGATCGTAGAGGCCCGAGCCCTGGGTGCCGACTGTGTGCTGTTGATCGTCTCCGCGCTGGACGACGTGAAAATGGCCGAACTGGCCTCCGTCGCCAAGGATGTAGGGCTGGATGTGCTGGTTGAAGTGCATGATGGAGACGAGCTGGAGCGAGCCCTGAAAACCCTCGATACCAGGCTGGTCGGCGTAAACAACCGCAACCTGCATACCTTTGAAGTCAGCCTGGAAACCACCTTGGACCTGTTGCCGCGTATCCCCCGTGATCGCTTGGTCATCACCGAGAGTGGCATTCTCAATCGGGCCGATGTCGAACTGATGGAAGTCAGCGACGTGTACTCGTTCCTGGTGGGCGAGGCGTTCATGCGGGCTGAAAGTCCGGGGACTGAGTTGCAGCGCCTGTTCTTCCCCGAGCGTGGTACTCCGGTGACGGGTTCGGCGCTGGATTGATCCGATGCCGTCGGTGATCTCTCTTTGCGTCGAAGCTGGCCTGCAAGCCGAACAGGAACTGTTGGCCAGCGTCTGCGCGGGCGATGCCGAATCTGGCCTGCTGTTTTGGCGACCCAATGACCGTGCGTTGGTGATGCCGCGCCGTTTGAGTCGCCTGCCGGGGTTCGAACTCGCCTGCGAAGTTTCGGCTGCCAACGGCTGGCCTGTACTGCTGCGCGAAACCGGTGGCGAACCAGTGCCGCAATCGGCCGCGACCGTCAATATCGCACTGGTCTACGCACCGCCCCGCAGCGAAGGCGACCACGGCCGGATCGAAACCGCGTATCGCCGATTGTGCGTCCCCATCTGTCAGTGGCTGGATGAACTGGGCGGTGTGGCTTCGCTGGGCGAGGTGGATGGAGCGTTTTGCGACGGGCGATTCAACGTCAATCTCGACGGCCGGAAAATGGTCGGCACCGCTCAGCGTTGGCGCCAGAGCAAGGGTGGGCAACGCCCGGTAGGTCTGGTGCACGGGGCGCTGTTGCTGGAAAACGAACGCGAATCGATGGTCGCTGCGGTCAACCGCTTCAATGAAGCCTGCGGTCTGGAACAACGCGTGCGTGCCGGGAGCCACAGCGCCCTGCATGAGAAATTCCCCGCCCCCCACGCGCTGGAGCGACTCGAGGGGCTTTATCGGGACTTACTCCGCGCGCTGGTCTAGCGTGTTCCGAACACCACCATGGTCTTGCCCTTGACATTGACCAGGTTGCGTTCCTCCAGCTCCTTGAGAACACGACCGACCATCTCCCTTGAACAACCGACGATCCGACCGATTTCCTGCCGGGTGACCTTGATCTGCATGCCGTCGGGGTGCGTCATGGCATCGGGCTGCTTGCACAGTTCAAGCAGGCAACGGGCGACGCGACCGGTCACGTCGAAGAAGGCGAGGTCGCCTACCTTGCGGGTGGTATTACGCAGACGCTGGGCGATTTGTCCGCTAAGTACGTAAAGAATATCGGGATCTTGCAGGGACAACTCCCTGAATTTGCCATAGCTGATTTCCGCGACTTCACATTCGATCTTGCTCCGCACCCAGGCGCTGCGTTCCTGCTCCTTACCCGCCTGTTCGAACAACCCCAACTCTCCGAAGAAGTCTCCGGAGTTGAGATAAGCGATGATCATTTCCCGGCCATCGTCATCCTCGATCAGAATCGTGACCGACCCCTTGATGATGAAAAACAGCGTGTCGGAACGGTCGCCCGCGCAAATGATGTTGTGCTTGGCTGGATAGCGGCGACGCTGACAATGCATCAAGAGCTTGTCGAGATTCTTGATCTTGAATGTGGGAGTAATGGCAACCATGGTTGTGTCCCGAAATACTGCGCGGTGTGTTGGTCTGGTTTTTTTATGGGAGCGAGTGGCAGATCGCTACGAGCTGGCGATACGCCAGCGGTTGGGCGCCAGCTTAACAGAGGCACTCTCAATTGATTCGAGAATTTACCTGGGTGGAGACGTCCCAGGCGACTTACGGCAAGGGCTGTCATACCGGGGGGCTGTGCTAAGCTGGCGACCCTTTTTTAGACAGTGGAGTCTTGGCGATGAAGGCACGCATCCAATGGGCTGGCGAAGCCATGTTCCTCGGTGAGTCGGGCAGTGGTCATGTGGTCGTCATGGACGGCCCGCCGGAAGCCGGGGGTCGGAACCTGGGTGTCCGGCCGATGGAAATGCTCCTGCTGGGTGTAGGAGGCTGCAGTAACTTCGACGTCGTCAGCATTCTCAAGAAGTCGCGCCAGGCTGTCGAAAGTTGTGAGGCCTTCCTGGAAGCGGAACGCGCCACCGAAGACCCGAAGGTGTTTACCAAGATCCACATGCACTTCGTGGTGAAGGGCCGGGCCCTGAAGGAAGCCCAGGTCAAGCGTGCCATCGAGCTGTCCGCCGAGAAATATTGCTCGGCTTCGATCATGCTCGGTGCAGCCGGCGTTGAAATCACCCACGATTATGAAATCATCGAATTGGGTTGAATCGACATCCAACCATCATAAAAGCGGTGCAAGCTCTGGCGATCAGAAGCCGACGTCTGCATAATGCGCCACTTTTTTCAGGGCAGTGGCCGATCTCCTGATCGGTCGCTTGTCTGGACAGACAACCAAAATCGCCATCGCGAAGAGGTGTTAACCGTCCTACGCAGATGCGTCGTTCGCATCTGACGGGCATGCTTGATCACGCGGCCGGGCCGCAATACACAGAGAGTTTTCAAACGGTGAAAAGCAAACTCAAGCTCCATGGTTTCAACAACCTGACAAAGACCTTGAGCTTCAACATCTATGACATCTGCTATGCGGAAACCCCGCAAGACCAGCAGGCCTACGTCGAGTACATCAATAAAGAGTACAACGCCAAGCGCCTCACGCAGATCCTCACGGAAGTTGTCGATATCATTGGTGCCAACATCCTGAACATAGCCAGTCAGGACTATGAACCCCAAGGCGCCAGCGTGACCATTCTGATCTCGGAAGAGCCGGTGACACCGACCGACAGCCAGATCGAAGAGTCTCCGGGCCCGTTGCCCGAAATCATCCTGGCCCACCTCGACAAGAGCCATATCACGGTGCACACCTACCCGGAAATACATCCGGTAGACGGTATTGCGACGTTCCGTGTGGACATCGATGTTTCGACCTGTGGCGTCATTTCACCGCTCAAGGCCCTCAACTTCCTGATCCACCAGTTCGACTCGGACATCGTGACCGTGGATTACCGCGTGCGTGGTTTTACCCGCGACGTGGAAGGCCACAAGCACTTCATCGATCATGAGATCAATTCGATTCAGAACTACCTGTCCGAAGACACCCGTGACGCGTATCAGATGACCGATGTGAACGTGTATCAGGAAAACCTGTTCCACACCAAGATGCTGCTCAAGGATTTCGAACTGGATAACTATCTGTTCGGCGACGCCACCAGCAACCTGTCCGCAGAACAGCGTGACCAGGTGGAAGAGCGTGTGAAGCATGAGATGTTGGAAATCTTCTACGCACGCAACATGCCGCGCTGAAATTTCGGGTGCAAAAAAGGCGACGGAAGTCGCCTTTTCTGTTTCCTGAAGGCACGGAGAGGTTTCTGTCAGATCCGATAAGTGCTCTTGGTCATGACCTTTGCCAGCAGGCTCATGCCGAATTTCACCGGTGCCGGAAAGCTGAAACCACCGGCCTCCAGTGCACTTTCCGCATGGTGCTCTTCATCTTCGCGCATCTGTTCCAGGATCGCCCGCGACTTTTCATCTTCCACCGGCAATTGCTCCAGGTGTTCATTCAGGTGTTTGCACACCTGATGCTCGGTCGCCGCAACGAAACCGAGGCTGACCTTATCGCTGATCAGCCCGGCCACTGCGCCGATTCCGAATGACATCCCGTAGAACAGCGGATTCAGCACGCTGGTATGGCTGCCCAGCTGGCGGATGCGCTGTTCGCACCAGACCAGATGGTCGACTTCTTCCTCGGCGGCATGCTCCATCGCCTCACGAACCTTCGGCAACTTCGCTGTCAGCGCCTGGCCCTGATACAGCGCCTGGGCGCAGACTTCGCCGGTGTGGTTGATGCGCATCAGCCCGGCAACATGGCGGGTCTGTTCGTCATTCAGTTGCGCGTCCGGCTGTACGATGGCCGGCGATGGGCGATACGGTTGGCCACTGAAAGGCAACAACGTGCGCATCGCTGCATCGGCTTGCAACAGCAGGCGGTCAATCGGCGAGTAGTGACGTTGGGTAGTCATGCTTACCTCCGGAAAAATCATGGCGGCCAGTTTAACCCAATCGGCCGCTCAGGATTTGCGTTGGGTCAGGGTATCAACCCGGTGGCCAGTTCATCTGGCGCTGCCCGAGTACGTGCATATGAATGTGATAGACGGTCTGTCCACCGAGTTCATTGCAGTTCATCACCACCCGGAAACCGTCCTCGCAGCCTTGTTCCCTGGCGAGGCGCTGGGCTGTGAACAGGATATGTCCGGCCAGTCCCTTGTCTTCCTCGGTCAGGTCATTGAGGGTGCGAATCGGTTTTTTCGGAATGACCAGGAAATGCACTGGCGCCTGTGGGGCGATGTCGTGGAATGCGAGGACCTGGTCATCCTCGTAGCTGATCTTCGCCGGGATTTCCCGGTTGATGATCTTGGTAAACAAAGTATCCACAGCTATTTCTCCCTTTGGTTGTGGAAGTCGAGTGTACTGAAGGTTCGGTGGCTGAGGCTGGGTTTCCATTCAAATTTCATTCAGCGTGGGCAGTACGCCTTGTTGATCAGCCCGGCGATGCTCCGCACCATCCAGCGCGAGCCTAGCCGCGGCAGCATGGCGAGCCAGCGATTGCGGCGTCCGGGGATGATGATCGCTCGGTTTCTATCGAGCGCCCGCACGGCATACAACGCCACTTCTTCCGGGCTCATCAGCAGGTTACTGTCCTTGAGTTTCTGTGCGTCGAGATGGGCCTTGGCGAAGAAACCGGTCCGGGTCGGACCTGGGCAAAGGACCGAGACCTTGATCGCGCATTTTTTCAGCTCGACTCGCAGGGCTTCGGAGAAGTGCAGCACATAGGCCTTGCTGGCGTGATAGGTGCTCATCCAGGGGCCCGGCCGGAAAGCTGCAATCGAGGCAACGTTCAGGATCTGCCCGCCGCCGTGCAGTGCCATGCTATTGCCAACGGCGTGACAGAGGCGTGTCAGGGCGAGAATGTTGACTTCGATCAGGTCCTGCTCGGTCATCCAGTCCTGGCCCAGGAATGGGCCGCAGGTACCGATCCCGGCGCAATTGACCAGCAGATCGATCTGGCGTTCGCTTTCCTCCAGTTCCAGCAGGAAACCTGAAAGCCGCAGCGGCTCGCCCAGGTCGCATGCCCGGAAAAGTACCTCTACGCCAAATCGCTGGGTCAGTTCTATCGCAATGCTTTCCAACCGATCACGTTGCCGGGCCACCAGCAGCAGATTGCGGCCACGCCGGGCCAAAGCTTCGGCCATGGCCAGGCCAATGCCACCGGAGGCACCGGTGATCAGGGCGTAACGGGTCATGCAGTTCTCCATCGCAACGGCCCGTCGCCAGTTGACTTGACTGTCACCGGAGCGAGGGGCGCTTACTGTTCCTCGGAGTCTACAGAAGGTGCCTCTGCCTCGGCAGGTTCTTCGGCAGGTTCCGCGGCATCTTCATCCGTGGACTCGCTGCTTTCGTCGCTGCTCAGCGAGCTGGTGCCGTAATCCTGTTCGATAGCACTGAAGACGCCAGCCACGGTTGCGAAGATGATCAGTACGATCATGACGAGCCAGAGCGACGCAAGTACCTTGACCCCGGTGTTGTTACGCGGCGGAGGAGGGCCATAGCGATTGGCGCCTTCATTGCCCGGGGCGAAAATGAGCACAAACGGAAAGACGCTGCCCACGAATGGGATGAGGTTCAGCAGCCACAGCCAGCGGGACCAGCCAAGGTCATGCAGGCGCTGGACGTTGAACTGGATGCTCACGTAGGCAAAGCCGAGAAATACGACCGCTGCCAGCAAACCGCCGACGATCATTGCAGCTATCGAACCCGAGGTGAAAATCCATGCCGCCCCGAGTGCGAAGGCCACGCCGACCACCAGCATCATGACCAGGGTCAAAGCCATGGTCCAAGCCAGGTATCGCAGGCGACCGATGCGTCCATCGAAGCTGAACGGCTTCAGCGTGGCGTACTCGGCAACGGCGTCACCGACATGGGCCCGGGGTGGTGCGTACGGGGAGGCCGGTTCAATAGGCGATTCAGGATGACGTACAGTCATGGGGGGTGACGATTGTTGCACTTCGTCGAGATTCAGCTGGAGGGCTGGCTCGGCTTCGATGCGTGCATCGATCCCGCTCTGGTTGAGGGCTTCCAGATACTTCTGCGCCTCGGTCTGGGACAGGTTGCTTTTCAGGGCCACCTTGTGTCCGCCGAACAGGCGCTCGATGGCGCTGATGTCGCTCCTGAACAGATTGGCGAGGTTGAGTTTGGCGGTGGCCGCATCGACGCCCGGTAGTAGGGTTCCGTCGAATACGATGTTGAAACGGGTTTCGCTCATGACGGGCATCCTTGTCATTGAAAGTTTGATATTTGTTTTGATCAGGCCGGTGTCAGCGGGGCCATCGGCCGCCAAACTGTACCGCTCGGGCCTGGGCCTCACGGTATTCTTCATCCAGGCGCGCCACCAACTGATCGACGCTTGGCAAATCACGGATTTCCCCAACGCCCTGACCTGCGGACCAGACGGTTTTCCAGGCTTTGGCTTCATCGTTCAATGGTTTGAGTCTCGAACCTGAAGCCGCGTCACTTTTGCCCTGCTGGGCGGCCAGGTCAAAGCCTGCGTTTTCCAGGCTTTGGCGCATGAAACTGGCCGGTACACCGGACACGGCAGGAGTATGCACGATGTCTGCGGCTCGGGATGTGAGCAACATCTCTTTATAGGCGTCAGGCGCGTGACTTTCAGTCGTGCCGATAAAGCGTGTTCCCAGGTAGGCCAGATCCGCGCCGAGCATTTGTGCCGCCAGGATCTGGTGGCCGTGGTTCAGGCACCCCGCAAGCAGCACGGTCTTGTCGAAGAATTGGCGGATTTCGGCGACCAGCGAAAAAGGGCTCCAGGTCCCTGCATGCCCGCCTGCACCGGCGGCCACGGCGATCAGGCCGTCGACGCCGGCTTCGGCGGCTTTCTCGGCATGACGTCGTGTGGTCACGTCATGAAACACCAGACCTCCGTAGCTATGGACGGCATCGACCAGTTCTTTGACTGCGCCGAGACTGGTGATGACGATCGGCACCTTGTGCTCGATGCAGATGGCCAGGTCGGCCTGAAGCCTTGGATTGCTTTGGTGGACGATCAGGTTGACGGCATAGGGCGCGGGGTTCTCCATACTTGCCAGGCCCGCTTCGATTTCTTCCAGCCAAGTCTTGAAACCGCTGCTTTCTCGCTGGTTCAGTGCAGGGAAACTGCCGACGATGCCGTTTCGGCAGCAAGCCAGCACCAGCTGTGGATTGGAGATCAGGAACATCGGTGCCGCCACGACGGGCAGGCGCAAATGTTGTTCAAGCAGAGCGGGTAGCGACATGGGAAGTGCCCCGGATGAAAAGGCCAATAGGAAGTCAGAACGGTCGGACGACGACCAGGATGACGATAGCCAGCAATATCAGTACCGGCACCTCATTGAACCAGCGATAAAAGACGTGACTGCGGGTGTTCTCCCCCCGGGCGAAGCGTTTTACCTGTGCTCCGCACATGTGGTGATAACCGATCAACACCACCACCAGGGTCAGCTTTGCGTGCATCCAGCCACCTTGGCCGAAATAGGCGCCGGCGTTGAGGCTGAGCAGCCAGATGCCAAACACCAGGGTGGCAATCATCGCTGGCCCCATGATGCCGCGATACAACTTGCGCTCCATGACGCTGAAGCGTTCCTTGCTGACACTGTCCTCGCTTTGAGCGTGATAGACGAACAGGCGAGGCAGGTAGAACAGGCCGGCGAACCAGCAGACCATACTGACGATGTGAAGTGCTTTGAGCCACAGATAGAGCATTTTTGATGATTCCCGATTTACGATCGTTCGATAGTAGTCATTCATGCGGTCACACGTCACCTTGGCGGTTGTCGGCGGGCTGCGTGCCCCCTATTATCGACGGCTTTCCAGTGGGTTCGTTGAGGGCAGGTTTATGGTCAAGGTCGGTATCGTCGGCGGCACGGGTTACACCGGTGTCGAACTGCTGCGTCTGTTGGCACAGCATCCGCAAGCTGAGGTGGTGGTCATTACCTCCCGATCCGAGGCCGGTCTGGCCGTTGCCGACATGTATCCGAATCTGCGAGGCCATTACGATGGCCTGGCATTCAGTGTTCCGGATATCAAGACCCTGGGTGCCTGCGATGTGGTGTTCTTTGCTACGCCGCATGGTGTCGCCCACGCCCTGGCGGGTGAACTGCTGGCTGCCGGGACCAAGGTCATCGACCTGTCGGCGGACTTCCGCCTGCAGGACGCGGATGAGTGGGCCAAGTGGTACGGCCAGCCCCACGGTGCCCCGGAATTGTTGGACGATGCGGTCTATGGGCTGCCGGAAGTCAATCGCGAAAAAATCCGGCAGGCACGGCTGATCGCGGTACCGGGTTGCTATCCGACCGCTACGCAATTGGGCTTCCTGCCGCTGCTTGAAGCCGGCCTTGCCGATGCCTCGTGTCTGATCGCCGACTGCAAGTCCGGTGTCAGTGGCGCCGGTCGTGGTGCCAGTGTCGGTTCGCTGTACTCCGAGACATCGGAAAGCCTCAAAGCGTACGCCGTCAAAGGTCACCGTCATCTGCCTGAAATTCGCCAGGGTCTGCGCCGGGCGGCGGGCAAGGACGTCGGCCTGACGTTCGTGCCGCACCTGACGCCCATGATCCGCGGTATCCACTCCACGCTGTACGCAACTGTTGTAGACCGCTCCGTGGATCTGCAAGCGCTGTTCGAGAAGCGTTATGCCGACGAACCGTTCGTCGACGTGATGCCTGCGGGCAGCCACCCGGAAACGCGCAGTGTGCGGGGCGCGAATGTCTGCCGGATTGCGGTGCATCGTCCACAGGATGGCGATCTGGTCGTGGTGTTGTCGGTCATTGATAACCTGGTCAAGGGCGCGTCCGGTCAGGCGGTGCAGAACCTGAACATTCTGTTCGGCCTGGATGAGCGGCTGGGCTTGTCCCATGCGGGGATGTTGCCTTAACTGCGGTCTTGGGCGGCAAGCTTCAGGCTTGCCGCTGCTCTTCTAATAGTTGACCAATTTTCTAGGAGAAGCGGATAATGCCTGCCATTAGGCATTATGGCGGCGTCAGCGCCGGGAGATATTCAGCATGAGCGTCGAAACCTTCACTCCCACGGCTTTGCAATTCACCCACGGTGCCGCGCACAAGGTGAAGAGCCTCGTCGATGAAGAGGGAAATGATCGTTTGAAGCTGCGCGTCTTCGTGACGGGCGGCGGTTGTTCGGGTTTTCAATACGGCTTCACGTTCGATGAGGAAGTGGCCGAAGATGACACCATCGTCGAGCGCGAAGGCGTCAGTCTGGTGGTCGACCCCATGAGTTTCCAGTACCTGGCCGGTGCCGAGGTGGACTACCAGGAAGGTTTGGAAGGTTCGCGTTTCGTGATCAAGAATCCGAACGCGACTACCACTTGTGGTTGCGGTTCTTCGTTCTCGATCTGATCGTCGCCGACAGCTTCAACAAAACGCCGCAGAGCCTTAGGCCCTGCGGCGTTTTGCTGCCCAGCGTTCAGCCAGGCGAGATCAAGCGGGGTAGATGGCGCCGAGTACACGCAAGCCGCGTGCGCCTGTAACGCTTGGGCGATTTGCAGGAATGTTTTCCAGGCAGCAATGCGCGAGCCACGCGAAGGCCATGGCTTCGACCCAATCCGGGTCTACGCCGTAAACAGCCGTGCTGCTGACCTTGGTGCGGGGCAGGAGATCGGCAAGGCGCTTCATCAGCTTGCGGTTGTGCACACCACCACCGCAGACCAGCAATTCATCAGTATGCGGTTGGGCACTTTGCAGTGATTCGACGATGGTCAGGGCCGTCAACTCGAGTAACGTAGCCTGCACGTCTTCGGCAGCGAAAGTGGGCAAATGCGACAGATGCCGGGTCAGCCAGGGCAGGTTGAATACTTCCCGCCCGGTACTTTTTGGGCCCTTGGTCAGAAAGAAAGGGTCGCTGAGCAGGGCCTTGAGTAACGTCGGTTCTACCTTGCCGCTCGCTGCCCACTGGCCGTCGCGATCGAAATGTTCATTGCGCTGTTGGTGAATCCAGGCATCCAGCAATACGTTGCCGGGACCACAATCGAAACCGGCCACGGGCTTTTCAGGTTCTATCAGGCTGAGATTGCTGAAGCCGCCAACGGTCAGCACGGCGCGGTGGCCGATCTGCCCTTCAAACAGCGCTTCGTGAAATGCGGGGACCAGCGGTGCGCCTTGTCCACCAGCGGCGACATCGCGGCTGCGGAAGTCGCTGACGACGGTAATGCCGGTCAGCTCGCTCAGCAGCGCCGGGTTGCCAATCTGCACGGTAAAGCCGCGTGCGGGCTCGTGACGGATGGTCTGGCCATGGCTACCAATCGCCCTGATAGCCTGCGGCTTGAGCTTCTGGCTGTCGAGCAGGACATGAATACCTTGCGCCGCCAGGCGTACCCAGTTCTGCTGGGCAATGGCGGAGCGGGCGATCTCGTCGGGCCCGCTGCTGCATAAGTCAAACAGCTCGGTGCGCAGCGCGTCGGGCATGGGAATGTAGTGCGTGGCGATCAATCTGATCGCCGGGGTCAGTTCAACCAGCGCGATGTCCAGGCCGTCCAGGCTGGTTCCGGACATCACACCGATATAAAGCGCCATGGCTTAGCGTTTGCTCGAGGCCAGTAGAGTGGCTTTCTCTTGAGCCATGCGAGCCATCAAGGGTTGGCTTTGAGCCAGGAAGCGTGCGCGCTCGGACTTGGCGATCGGATCGGCCATCGGCAGCTTCTGGCCCAGTGGATCGACGTGAACGCCATTGACCTGGAACTCATAGTGCAGATGCGGACCGGTGGAAAGGCCTGTGGTACCGATATATCCGATCACCTGGCCTTGCTTGACGGTGCCGCCCGTCTTCACGCCTTTGGCGAAGCCCTGCATGTGCCCGTACAAGGTGCGGTAGGTGTTTCCGTGCTGGATGATCACAGTATTGCCATAACCGCCACGACGCCCGGCCAGCAGTACCTTGCCGTCGCCGGCGGCCTTGATGGGGGTGCCTCGGGGGGCAGCGTAGTCAACGCCCTTGTGAGCACGGATCTTGTTCAGGATCGGGTGTTTGCGGCCTGCGGAGAATTTCGAGCTGATACGGGCAAAGTCAACCGGTGTGCGGATGAAGGCCTTGCGCATGCTGTTGCCGTCGGCGGTGTAGTAGCTGCTGTTGCCTTGTTTGTTGGTGTAGCGCACCGCCGTGTATGTCTTGCCACGGTTGGTGAAACGCGCGGAGAGGATCGGGCCGTTGCCGACGCTCTTTCCATTGACCACTTTCTGCTCATAGATGACATCGAACTCGTCACCCTGGCGAATATCCTGGGCGAAGTCGATGTCGTAGCCAAAGACGCTGGCCATGTCCATTGTCAGACTGTGGGAAAGACCGGCGCGCGCGGCCGATTGCGACAGCGAGCTGTTGATCACGCCATGAACGTATGCCGAGCGTACGGTTGGCTTGGCGGTCACGCGGTTGAATACATAACCCTTGTCATTCTTGGTCAGGGTAATGCTTTCCAGATCGCTCAGCTTGGTGTGCAGGTTGGTCAGTTGCCCCTCGGGGTTGAGCTCGAACTCGAGCTTCTGGCCGTGTTTCAACTGAGTGAATTGCTTGGCTTGTTTGTCGCTGCCCAGCACTTCATGGACTGATGCGGCGGGCAGGCCAACCTTCTCG
>Ga0157373_10001668_pt1 | contig 16951 bp, 12 predicted proteins | sample C65metaG_FD_113460 | JGI IMG/M metagenome (GOLD analysis project Ga0157373, IMG submission 113460) | Corn rhizosphere microbial communities from Kellogg Biological Station, Michigan, USA - C6-5 metaG | ecosystem: Host-associated > Plants > Roots > Rhizosphere > Soil | place: USA: Michigan... | reverse complement strand
TCCTTTCAGCTTTTTTACAAAAGCATCAGCGATCAGCACTTCGCCATGTGAGCCACCCTGCGTCCTGCCGTTGGCATTCCCGCTTCTGCCATCCGGCAGGTAACCATCATGTTTGTAGATATCGATCAGCGCATTGACAATTTCCACTTCCCTTTTGGGAGAGATCAGTGTAATCAGCGGGTTTGAAGTCCTGAAAGTATCCCATAGCGTATAAAAATCATCATAGTAAGGCTGATCGTTTGTCCACAGCGGGTTCTCCCCCGTACGGTTTACCGGCATCAGCATGGTATGATACAAACCCGTATAGAAAAGCTGTTGCTGGGTCTTGCTGGACTTTGGATCTATTTCAATACGACGGAACAGTTCTTCCCATTTGTTTTGCAAGCCTGTCAGCACCTGATTGAAATCCCAGTCGGGAATCTCCTGGGTAATATTAGCTTTAGCTTTAAGCGAACTCAGGAAAGAGATCCCGATCTTCATGTTCAGCTGTGTTGCGCTCCCTCCTATACCCAGCAGCAATCCTGTTTTCTCATTGCTGTCAAACTGAACTCCCACATTAGGAAACAATTTTTGCCCTTTCCAACTGGTGTAAGAAGTTACGGGCTGGTCTAAAACTGCATAAAAATAAACCGTATAAGCCCTTCCATTGTTCCAGCCGGCACGGATGCGACTGTAGCCACGGATTTCTGTCGGGGATACCAGTTCGATCTCTGAGCCTACAAACTGCTGTGCTTCCCGGGCATCAGGTACGGGCTGCTCGCCAAGAAAGAAACCTGCATCTATTTTCAGCGATTTTTGTGCTGCTGCAGGATAGCTGAACTTGTAAAAAGCGGCTTTGTCAGCAGTAGTAATTTCCGTTTTAACCTGGTTTTTTTTGAGCAGTACGCTGTAATAACCCAGTTTAACGGTTTCATTTTCGCGCATGGAGGATTGTTCCTGACTATCCAGTGCACCTGTAAAGGGCATCACCTGGATATTGCCATACTTGGGTCCGCCCCCTGTTCCACTGACATGAAGCTGACTAAATCCTGTAACCGCTACAGGTTCAGGCAGCCAGCCACTGTTGGGTGCAGTACCGCAATCAGGCGAGGGTTTTACCATCCCGAAAGGATAAGAAGGACCAATGAATACCCGTCCGAGGCCCTGAGAGCCAATCATCGGGTCTACAAAAGTGTGATGTTTTTCCTGTGCTTTCCCTGGAACAGTCCAGAGCAACGCAGCAAGAAGAATGGTGTTTATTGCCTGGTATTTCAAACTCTAGTTGTTAAATAAGGGATTTAATCTAAAATATTTTCCGTCTTTAAAGCTCACCTCATAGTCAGACTTAAAATGCGTACTTTTCTGATAGTAGTCTGTCGTGATGATCTGGGCACCTGAAACACAGGCAGCGTCAAATGCTGAGCGGTCATTCCTTCTTGCTTCCTGTGTATCTGAATCTGCGCGGGTACGAATGATATATCCCTTTTTTACCAACCCCGGAATTTCCGGACTTTTGGCATTGTTGATGATCATCATTGCCGCTTCAGGTCTGCCGGCAACAGCATTGACAAACATGGTTCTGCCTTTCAGGGAAGGGTGATTTTTGATATAAAGTTCCATCTTCTCCCCTTTCTGATCAAACATAAAGATAAACTTACCCCTTGCGGCTTTCAGCGCCGGCCAGTTGTCATGCAGTACAGCATCCTCAAGTGTTTTGTATTTGCCGCGTACCTGATCAGGAGTGATCACTTTACCTTTACCCATGGTCTTCAGGATCACCTCATCCAGCTCATCGAAAGTCTCAGCAGTAAACCTCTCCGGAGCACTGAAGCCCTCACCTTTCATGATATTATCTTTTGCTTCGAGCGTGATAAAGATTGGCGTATGATCAGGGTTTGCATCAGACCATTTCTTTAGCTTTTCCAGGCCACCTTTGAAGGTGAGGAAGTCACTGCGGAAATCGAGGTCCTGGATATGGAAAACCTTAAATCCCGGAGCATTCATTTCCTTCTCCACATCATAAGGCGCCTGATCTTTGGCCCAGTCGAGCCCCCTCGGGTGTGCATACTTTCCCCCTTTGGAATCTGCATACACATCTATCTCCAGGTTTCTCAATCCTTTGTCCAGTTGTGCGGTAACAGGTATGTGTTCGTAGTCGATTCTGCTGGCCGAAACTGAATCTTTCATACTGAATGTTTTAAACAAATGCGGATCAATAGCAACCTTATAACTGTTGTGTGAACCGATCACCTGTATTTTGTTGATAGGAAGGTTTTCACCATCGCCGGGTGCAAATGCAGAAAGCGCAAAAAACAGCGTTGCGCAGGATAGGGATTTTAACATAAGAATTTGGTTTAAAATAGAAACAGCCGGTACTGGACCGGCTGTTAAGTTTGAGATTAATAACCTGGGTTTTGTTTCAGGTTGGTATTAAGTCTTAATTCTGAAGTTGGTACAGGATAGATTCTCTTTGTAGTGCTCTTATCCATTGTCAACACATCATTTTGTAAAGGATATTCTGTTTCGAACTGTCCGTAGCGGATCAGGTCATTTCTTCTCCATGCTTCCCATGAAAGTTCTCTCGCTCTTTCATCCAGGACGCTTTGCAGCGTAACTGTTGTTGCTAAAGGTGCACCAGCTCTGGTACGCACTTTATTGACCAGGCTCAGCGGAGTTTGTAAATCGCCATTTACTGAAGTAGCAGGAGCACCACGCAGGATAGCTTCAGCCTTCATCAGCATCACGTCGGCAAGACGTAAGAAAGGCATATCATTGCCATTCAAGCGCGTTGCCTGGATCGCATTTACATCCGGCCAGTATTTTACGGAACGGATACCTTTCGCCTGATCGGCTACTGTATTACCCACATCCATTGGTTTACCTGGTTTTAAGATCAGGTCTCTGGTGAGCTCGATCTGTGTAGTTGTTCCTGCAATAAATACAGGTTTAGTCAAGTCTGGTTTCCTGTTGGCATCCGGAGCATACTGCTTACCGATCAACCAGAATGAAGTACGGATATCGTTGGTCAGGTTAAACCTGTCATAGAACTCAGGAGTAGTACTCATAGAGATACTGAAACCAACACCCGGGATACCATATGCCGGAGCAAGCGCAGGGTAAAAACCAAACCTGGTGATCTGGTTACCCGGAATCTGCTGATCGTAAGGGATAGCGAAGATTGTCTCCGTGATCTGTGGACCGTTATTTACATCGAAAATATCAGAATATTTAGCGTCCAATGCATAGCTTGTATTTTTCAATACGCTATCAGCCATAGCTACTGCTTCAGGATATCTTGATCTGCCGGTATATACTTCGGCATTCAGGTACATTTTAGAAAGCAGCGCAAAAGCCAGTCCGCGTGTCGGTTTTCCGTAGTACTGGACGTTATTGGAAGTAGTTTTCTGTGGCAGATTTGGAATTGCTGCCAGTAATTCTTTCTCAATAAATTCAAAGACCTTATCCCTGCTGACAGTAGCAGGCAGTGCATTTGCAGGAACAGGGAAAGTTTCTATGATTGGGATATTACCATAAATATCCATCATCATGAAGTAGTACAGCGCACGCATGGTTTTCACTTCTGTAGTTCCTGCAAGTTTGATCGCATCAGATGAAGGCGCAACGGCAGTAGCACCGATCAGACGGTTACAGGTGTTAATCCCACCAAATCCCCATTCCCAAACGGTTTTCACGTTAGCGTGGTCAAAGGTCCAGGTATGGTAGTGTAATTGTCTGTACTGTCCACCATCATCAAAGTTACCGTCCCTTGCAGGCAGGATAGCTTCATCGGTAGACAACTCCTGCATCCTCCAGTATGGTACTCCGTAGGATGAAGAAAGGTTTGAGTACATGGTACCATAAAAAGCTGCAAAATCTGCAGAGGTTACCGGGAAATTTTCTTTTACATATTGTGATTCTACATTCACATCCAGCTTGGTGCAGGATACTGCTGAAAGTAGTGCAGCGCATGCTGCTGTTAATAAATATCTTGTTTTCATCTCTGTAAGGCTAAATAATTAGAATGATGCGTTAACACCGAAACTCAGCGTACGTGTTTTTGGGTAAAAATTGTTGTTGTCGATACCTGGTGTTGCTCCTCCCATATCAATCTCCGGATCAATTCCTGAGTATTTCGTGATTACGAATACGTTATTCGCAGAGAAATACAGACGGATGTTTTTGATGGTCGTAGATTTAGGTTTGATAGAGTAACCTAAAGTAGCGTTGTCCATACGCAGGTACGAACCACTTTCCAGGTATCTGTCTGAGATCAGGTAAGCATTCACATCAGCAAAAGATTCAGTCAGGCTTGATCTTGGGATATTCTGCAGTTTTGCATCCGCAGGTGTGTTCAGTCCTGCTGCTGTAGCATTCAGAATCTTGTTACCCAATACGCCACGAACCAGGAAGTTTAAATCCCATTTTTTATAGTTGAAACTGTTGTTCCATCCATAGATAAATTTAGGCTGTGCGTTTCCGGCAATCTTCATATCTGTAGTTAAAGGCTGACTTGCGATAGTTTGTCCGGCAGCATTTACATAAGTACTGATACCAGCAGCATTTTTACCTGCGTAGTTCCACAGTTTGAAAGTACCTAAAGCTTCACCCGGCTGGATGATCTGGCTGTAGTTACCCGACTGTCCTTTACCACCTAACTGAGCAGTCTGGATGAAATCTATTTTGTAGATCGCATCAGAAAGCGCCTCAACAACGTTTTTATTGTGTGAGATATTTGGTGAAGTTGTCCAGCTGAAAGTTGGCGTTTTCACTGCTACTGCATTCAGCGTGATCTCAATACCTGAGTTTTTGATCTTTCCAACGTTTGCAGTAATCACGTTTGTAGGATATTGCGTTGTAGAAACCGCATACTGGTCATAGATTAGGTCAGATGTTTTCTTGATATAATAATCTACGGAACCCGTGATTCTGTTTTTGAATAAACCGAAATCAACACCAATGTTGCTGGTTGCAGTACTTTCCCATTTCAGGTCAAGATTCTCATTCCTAACAGGGCCAATCGCATTGCTGATCAGACCATTGTTATAAAATTTACTTCCGGCACCATAAACCAATAATGAAGAGAAGGCGTTGAAACCAAGACTGTTTCCTGATTTACCCCATCCTGCTCTCAATTTCAGGTCGCTCACTACTGGTACGCTTTTCATGAAATCTTCAGAGATAATTCTCCAGCCTGCAGATACTGCAGGGAATAATCCCCAGCGGCTGTTTAATCCGAAGGCCGATGAACCGTCATTCCTCAAGGAAGCGTTTAACAGGTATTTCTCGTTGAAATTGTACTGAGCCCTACCGTAGAAAGAGATCAGTCTCAATGTAGAGCTTACCAATGTCTGATCCAGGATCAGTTGGTTAAGTCCTGTAGGATTAGAGAGTGCAGGATTATTTGCACCTAACTGGTCATTTGAAAAACCTTGTGTTTGTAAACCAAAACCATCATTGGTTTTGTCTTCCTGCCATGAATAACCGGCAAGGAACTTCATGTTATGGTGACCTATTGTTTTATCGTAGTTGAAATATCCCTCAGCGATTTTGCTGGTGTTTAATACATCAGATCTGATAGCTACTCCGTTTGCATTTCTCGCTAATCCGGATTGGCTGTTTAAATAAGTATTATTGTTGTTCTGATCTTTTTGTGTTGATAAACTGGCAGTGAATTTTAATCCCTCCATAATGTTTACCTGTGCAGTACCGTTGATCAGTGTTTTTTCATTCTTGATTTTCACCAGGTTGTTATCAACCACAGAAAGCGGGTTACGTGTTCCGCTACCAGTTCTCAGGTAGTTTTCTTTGTAAGTACCATCAGCATTGAAAGGACTTACCGTAGGGAAAAAGAACAGCATGTTTGACAGAGCTGTAGTCTGAGAATACACATCTTTTCTGTTTGAGGAACTATTTGAAATCGTAATCCCCAATTTCAGTCTGTCGTTAAAGAAACGCTGATTGAGGAATCCCCTGACGATGGTTCTCTGCAATGCCGTATTTTTGAGTACCCCCTGATTATCCAGGTAGTTGACACTGGCACCATAGTCAGAACTTTGTCCTGAGCCGCCGTAGGAAACGTTGTGGTTCTGAGAATAAGCCGTTCTCTGGATCAGGTCCTGCCAGTTGGTGTCAGAACCATCATCATCAAGTGCCGAAAGTGGAGCCTGTCCGTTATCGCTCAAATATTTACGCAATTCCGGCGCAGTTAACATATCATATTTACTGGATACGTTTTCAACAGCACCATAACCGCTGTAGGATAGTCTCGACTGTCCTGCTTTTGATTTTTTCGTCGTTACAATGATTACCCCGTTTGATGCTCTTGAACCATAGATCGCTGTTGAAGATGCATCTTTCAGGATGTCGATGGTTTCGATATCCGCCGGAGCCAGCAGATCGATTGAAGCTCCCGGAACTCCGTCAATAACGTAGAAAGGTTCCTGTGCAGCTCCTGTACGGAATGTGGATGGCCCCCTTAATGTTGTTGAAGGTTGTTTATTCGGGTCGCCACTCTTGGTTACGTTTAAACCCGCAACTTTACCCTGCAGCAACTGCGCAGGGCTAACCATCACACCCTGGTTGAAATCTTCTGAACCTACAGATACGACTGAACCGGTAAGGTCTTTCTTATTAGAACTACCATAACCAATTACGACTACGTCGTTAAGGGTTTTACTGTTTGCCTTCATGATCGGGCTTACATTTGTTCTGCTTCCCACAGGGATCTCCTGCGTTACTGTTCCAAGCATGATGAACACAAGAACATCCTGTGCATTGTTTACCCTGATTGAATAATCTCCATCCTGATTGGTGGATACAGCTGTGGAAGTTCCTTTTACCCTGACAGTAACGCCTGGTAAAGCTCCATTGGCCTCATCCTTTACAGATCCTTTTATAATTCTTCCACCTTGTTGTGCGAAGGCGCTCACCGATAACAACACGATCAGCATCAATGAAAAGATACCCTTCCATTGAGTTTGACTGGTTGACCGGGAAATTGGTGTGTAGTTTTTTTCCATAAATCGTTTTATTTAAGACCTTATAAATTTTGCACAAAGGTGTCCCTCGCAGTTTAAGATAAATCGGTTTAGATATTATCAAATTGTAAACAAAAGGGGCTCAATTACACTATTACGTTAATGAATGTTATCAGTGTATAAGGGGATCTTTATAGAAATGAGGAAGCGGGGAAAGAGCTGATAATTTAATACAGAGGAAATATACAAAAATAGTTTTGATATAATCAACTGTCGCAGAACAATAACCAGGAAGCAAATGAAGTAGCAGGACCGGGGCTTAATGAGAATCTTCTTCGGGGTCCTGCTTAGGGATTGGGTTAAAATCTGCATCCCAGATCTCATCTGCCACGTTAAATTGGGCATTCCGCAGCTGCCGTCTTTTATTGACGATATCATTTACATTCACAAAACCATCATACGGAATATGATCGTCTTGTTCCTGTTTTGATTTTTCAGCGTCGCTGTTAGGATCGGTTTGCATTGATAAATGATTTGCAGATACTGACCGTAAATATAAACTTAATATTTAAATAAGTTATAACGTATCCCCGCAAATCCTCTGATTCCCTGTAGTGGTGCATAATTATATTCCGTATCAAAGGTATACCCATTTGGATTGCTGACCGGATCTGCGGCAGTTTTATCAAAAGGATCAAATGCACGTATCAAAGCATATTTTGGTATAAAATTCAGGAGATTTTTTACGCCTGCATAGATCTCCAGCCCGTTGTCGAACTTTTTGGTAAACTGGATATTTGCCAGCGTAAACCAGGGTGAATATTCAGGACGGAAATCTTTGGGCTGTATGGGTAAACGCATCGGCCCAGTATAGACACCGGTAAGATCGACAACAAAATCGCCGGGAAAAGTATAGGAAACGAGGTAATTACCACTCCATTTTGGCGCATGCAGCTGAGCCGTTTTTTCAATTCCCGCACCATTGTCATCCACCTGGTATACATCAGACCAGGTAACTCCTGCCGATATCCGTAATGGCGAGTTAAATGTCAGCTCGGTATTCATGGCTATCCCTCTCGAAATCGCATGCCCGTTAAGGTTGGCGTAAATAATCTTGTCGGGATCCTGATCAAAGTCGCCCGTAATTTTATTGGTGAAATAAGAATAAAACCCCGTCATATCCACATTTAACAACCCAAAGCCTGCAGGCACTTTCAGTACGTAGTTCAGGTTTCCGTTAAAAGAACGTTCAGGTTTCAGCTCTTCTGCAATCACCACCTGTCGCGCACCGGTAAGCGCCGCATGGTCTTCAGTAAATAAATTCACAACACGAAAGCCAGTTCCAAAGCTTGCCCTCAGCGTGTTCATCTGGTTTGGAGAAAATTTATAGGCCAGTCGCGGGGAATGTATGCTTCCGTGATTACGGTCGTAGTCGTAGCGGTACCCCGCCAGCAAGGTCTGCTTTTCTGCAAACTTCCATTCATCCTGGATAAAGATTCCCGGTAAGGGCGTAGTTGCCGGCATATTATTAAAACCATTTGCAGATGCCGTAGCCGGCGTATTGTCATCATACCAGGTATAGCGGTAAGTGCCTCCGAGCAGCAGGTTGTGCTTTTTCCCCAGTTCTTTATCCCAGTACATTTGTGCAAAACCAACCTGCTGCGTAGCAATAAAGGGATTAAACCCGTAATACGAATTCTGGTGGTGCCAGTTATAGGATAGCTGGACCATGATCTTTTCCTTTACCGGTAGCTGGTACAGACTGATCAGCTCCCACCTGCGCGTATAGATGCTTTCCCCGTAAATACTGTCAGATCCCCTGTAATCCTTGTTCCAGTTCATCTGCCCACCCCAGCGGTCCTCGTTTACAAAACGTGCTGCCAGGCTGGCTTCCCTTTTCTCTTTCCGTTTAAAATTCCATTTGTTAAATAAGGAGATGCGGTGCTGAAGCGTTACATCCGTAAATCCGTCCCCATTGTTGTCTTTCGGCTGCTGATAATTGAAATAGTTTACCCCCAGCAAACTCTGGAATTTTTTACCACTGAATTTTACAGAGGCATCTACATTGTATTCCTGCCATGAAGTACCAAAAGCATCCACACTAAACAGAGGTGCTGTAACTGCATTTTTTGTAATCACATTGATCACGCCACCCATTGCCTCTGATCCATAAAGAGAGGAGGCCGGTCCTTTAACCACTTCGATATGATCTACCAGGCTGTTGGGAATACCGCTCAGGCCGTAAACAGTAGACAGACTGCTGATAATGGGCATCCCATCGATGAGTATCATGGTATATGCTCCTTCAAGTCCATTGATATGGATATCTCCGGTATTACAGATATTACAGTTTAACTGCGGACGAACACCATTGATCAGTCCCACGGCTTCAAACAGGTTGGGTGTAGGATTTTTCTGGAAAAATGCAGGAGTATAGACCTCCACGGGCACCGGGCTATCCAGTTTACGTACTGCTTTCATCGTTCCCGTTACCACTACCTCATTCAGATCATCTGACTTCTCTTTCATTTCTACATCGAGTGTCAGCGTGCTGTCGGCAATGATACTGATATCCTGCCGGTGGGTAACATAACCTACCGCAGTTACGCTGATTTCGTAGTTTCCCTGGGGAATGGCAGGCAGATTATACTCTCCTTCCTGATTGGATTGGGTTTTAAAACTTGTTTTCTTTATAGTAACTGTAGCATTTTTGAGAGCCTTCTCAGCACTGCTGACTTTCCCGGCAAGTGTACCCTGCTGAGCATAGACCGAAATGGAAAAAGATATTAAGAGGAGAGTAATTAGTTGCTTCATCTATCTATTGTTAGTCTTGACAATTTATATTAATTTGATTTGACAAATATATAAAATTAGACATGACTAATTTATGTAATTAGACAAATATTTATTTACTTTTGACTGATCATCAAAAAAATGAAGAAAACCTACTCCGAAGAAAATTATCTTAAAGCCATTTACCATCTGGGTAAATCCGATAATAAAGTAAGTCCGAAGGCCATTGCAGATGCACTGGAGAACAATCCTGCTTCTGTAATTGATATGTTGAAAAAGCTGCAGGACAAAGATCTGATCAGTTATGATAAAGTTCAGGGTGCAATTCTGAGCCGCAGCGGTGAGATGGCTGCGTTGGATATTATCCGTAAACACCGGCTTTGGGAGGTATTTCTGGTAGAAAAACTACAGTACGGCTGGGATGAGGTTCATGACATTGCTGAACAGCTCGAACATATCCACGATGAACAGCTGGCAAAGAAACTCGATGATTTTTTAGGCAACCCTTCCTTTGATCCCCATGGCGATCCTATACCTGCACAAAATGGGAAGATGCCTGTTTATGCAAGCAAACGCTTAAGTGAGGCGGATGAGAACCAGATGTGTAAGGTAGGAAGTGTGCGCGATACCTCTACCCCATTTCTGAAATATCTGAAACAACTGAAAGTAGGTTTGGGTTCCAGAATCCGGGTGATCGAGAAGATGGAATTTGATCAGTCGATGATCATTTCTATTGATGAAGGTGAGCCAAAAACCGTTTCCAGTAAGATGACTGACAATATTCTGGTGATCCTGGATTAAACGATTTTTCGCAATTATAAAACCTTGCGGACATACTGGTGTTTAATAGCTGAAGATTAAACCTAGCTCCGCATGAAACAACTCCTCCAGGTCCTTAATGTTGTCAGCCTCTTATTTACAATTGGTGTCAGCTACCTGCTTAACGGCCAGCAGGGAGGTTCTTCCATCGGTGCCATATCTGCTAAATATGATAATCTGCTCACTCCTGCGGGATATGCCTTTGGTATCTGGGGTCTGATCTACCTCTCGCTGATCATTTTTGCAATTTATCAGGCAGCAGACTTATTCAGGAAAGATCTTAAACGAAATTTTGTACTCAGTATTGGATGGTGGTTTATCATTGCGAACTTTGCCAATGCAGCATGGGTATGGGCTTTTACCAATGATCAGCCGGGCGTGTCACTGCTGATTATGCTGGTGATTTTTGTGTCACTGCTCAAAATTGTGATCAATACCCGGATGGAAAAATGGGATGCCCCAAACCCCGTAATATTTTATATCTGGTGGCCCTTCAGCCTGTATTTCGGATGGATAACCGTTGCGCTGATCATCAATATTTCGGCCTGGCTAACCGCGATCCAATGGACAGGCGCCCCGATTAATCCTGAAATCTGGGCCATACTGGTGTTACTGGTTGCGGCCTTTGTATTTATTGCCATGACCTGGACCCGAAATATGAGGGAATATGCCAATGTGGGTGTGTGGGGAATCGTAGCTATCGGTGTTAAAAACTGGGCATTACACCCCCTCGTAGCATGGACGGCCATTGCCGTATCATTAACGATATTTATCAGTGCCGCGGCTCACGGGCATCTGAATCGTGCCACAGCACCTTTCGCAAAACGGGACAGAACAAAACTTTTAGATATTTATGAACAATCAGAATAATAACATGGAAAACGAGCAGCAAAGACCTGACGGGATCGATCAGTGGAACGACCGTCTGGATGAAAATTTAGAGAATGAAAATGAAGGCGATGTTACTGCCGATGAAAACGCAAAGGAGTTTTCCGAAGAACATGGCAGTGGCGACCAGTCAGATGAGGGGGAAGAGTAATACTACTTCCCTTTCTCACGTGCTGCTTTAAATTCTGATCCTTCTTTCCATTTAGGGAATGTGCTTTCATTACTCAACCTGAAGCCCAGGTCAAACAATAATCTTACATCCTCTACCATCCCGGATACATCAGCAGCGGGATCAAAGTTATCCTGCGGAGAGTGATAGCGGGACTTAAAGAAATCATCAGCCTGCTGCTGTCCCCAGACCTTTCCATGAGCGACATTGTCGACACCCGATCCTGTAAATAAAGAAGGAATACCCATCTTCGCCAGATTAAAGTGATCAGAGCGATAGTACAATCCTGTGGATGGCTTTGGATCTGGTACTGTAATACGTCCCTGCTTCTTTGCAGAAACTGCGGCGTAGTCTTCGAGTTCCGACTGACCAAATCCGTAGATCACAATATCTTTTGTTTTTCCTGCCAGCCCCATCATATCCATATTGATATCGGCTACAGTTTTTTCTACCGGAAATACAGGGTGTTTGGCGTAGTATTCTGAGCCCAGCAGGCCCTGTTCTTCGCCGGTGAAGGAAACAAATACAATTGAACGTTCCGGTTTTGCTTTTTCAAAAGCCGCAGCAAGATCCAGCAAGGCAGCAACGCCGGTAGCGTTGTCTGTCATACCGTTATAGATAGAATCTCCTTTTACAGGCTCTCCTGTACCTAAATGATCCCAGTGTGCAGAGTAGATAATATTTTCTTCAGGTCTCTTGGTACCGGGAATTACGGCTACGACATTATTTGAAACGGATTTTTTGATCGTATTGGTCACCGTTAAAGAAGTAGTCGCTTTGAGGTCTACTGCTTTGAAACCCGGTTTGAGGGCCTGCGCAAACAGTGCCTCTGACTGACCTGCAAGTTTGAACAGTTGTTTAGCGATATCCATAGATATCCAGCCTTCTACAATGGCCCTCGACATGTTATTATCCTTTTCTTCAAGCTGCAGTTTGGACTTAGACCAGCCGCTGCGTACAACAGACCATGGATAAGCCGCAGGCGCTGTGTCATGGATGATCAGTATTCCGGCAGCACCCTGACGGGCAGCTTCTTCAAACTTATAGGTCCAGCGGCCGTAGTAAGTCATGCTTTTCCCTTTAAACAGAGTCGAGTCTGCAAATCCCGGATCATTGATCATCACCACTACGGTTTTACCCTTTACATCCAGTCCGGCATAATCATTCCATTTGTATTCAGGTGCCACGATACCATAACCGGCAAACACCAATGGAGAGTTCTCCAGGTTTACCTTTGGCAACACCCTTCTTGAACCCGCTACGAACTCAGTGAGATAGTTGGCGGTAACAGTTCCTGAAGCTCCTTTAAAGACCATCCTGCTGTCCGGAACCGACTTAATTTCTACCATCGGTACTGCCTGAAAGTAGCTGTCACCATTACCGGGCTTGAGCCCCAGTGCACTGAACTGTTCTTTCAGGTAATTGATTGATTTTGTTTCACCTATGGTAAAGGGCTTCCTACCCATAAACTCATCTGAAGCCAGCACACTGAGGTGTTTCACAAAACTGGAATCGTTGATCATTTTTACTGCAGCAGAATCTGCGGTTGGCCCGGCAGTGGTATTCTCCTTCTGCTGGCAGGCGCTTAAACAAACGCAGAGTGTTGCGTAAATGAGATTTTTCTTCATATCTAAAAAACTATTACAGCCTTGATTGCCCCGTTTGCCGGGTCCACTAATTCCGAAAACTGGTACTTTATTTCATCAAATTCTACTTTATGCGTGATATAGTTCTCGGGGATTACAGCCCCGTCCCTGATGCAGGATACCACCTGCTCAAAATCTTCGGGCAGCGCATTCCGGCTGCTCATGAGGGTAGCCTCACGTTTATGAAACTCGGGGTGGCTGATCACCAGCTCTTCTTTCTGAAGGCCGATGAGCACGTATCGTCCGCCATGAGCAAGATACTGAACACCAGAATTGATCGCTTTCAGATTCCCTGTACAATCCATGACCACGGTAGGCATATCACCATTCGTGATTTCCTTTAACCGTTCCATCACGTCATCGGTCAGTGGATTGATGGTATGTGGAATTCCTAAGGTATCCTTGCAAAACTCGAGCCGCTGCGGATTGACATCCATTGCGATCACCTTACCTCCTGCTATAGCAGCAAAGTCCATCGTACCCAGCCCTATGGGACCGGCTCCCATGACCAGCACAAATTCATCCAGTTCTATTCCGGCACGCCTCACCCCATGGGCTCCAATTGCGAGCGGCTCAACCAGTACCAATTCATCCGGAGACAATCCTTCACCCCGTACAAGTGCATAGTTGGGAACGGAAATATAACCCCTCATACCGCCATCAATATGAACACCAAAAACTTCCATTTTCACACAGCAGTTGGTCTTTCCATTCCTGCAGGCCACACATCTTCCGCAATAGAAATATGGGCTGATGCTTACCACTTCGCCTACATTGAATCCACTTCCTTCCTGGGTGGACACAATCTCGGCAGCAATCTCATGTCCCAGTATCCTGGGGTAATTGAAAAAAGGCTGTGTACCTCCAAAAGCATGTATATCAGTCCCGCAAATACCCACGCGCAAGACCTTTAAAAGAGTGTAACCTTCCTTTTCTACAGGCATTTCAGTTAACACATATTCAAATTCTCCCGGGGTATTGCAAATTAATGTCTTCATCTATCTATAGCTATTGATTAATCCTTCCTGTTGCATCGCCTCCCAGAAAGCTTTTGGTATGCGCTGGTTTGCCATGGCGATATTTACTTTTACTTTTTGCGGACGGGTGGTATTCATGGCAATGCTGTCAACGCCGGGGATATGCAGACCGAAATCAACACATGCTGCGGCAGGCTGTATATTGAACTGCTTGCAAAGTTCAACAAAGCGCCCGCGCCATTCCAGTAACATTTGTCCATTTTTAGTTTCAGGGTCTACCAGCTGGTAATTAAAGTAATCGCTACCTGTGAGAAACCCGCCGTTAAAAACCGCTGAGTTAATGACGCGGATATTTTTTGAAGCCAGTTCTGCAATAAAATCCAGCAGTTCCTGCGGGTGGGAAATTACGGTGAGGCTGTTGGCAATCATGACCCAATCCAGTGTTACATCTGCAGCAATTCTGCGGATAACCTTCCAGTCTTTGGAGCCCACTCCTATGGCCTGTACTTTCCCGGCTTTCTTCAATTCAGACAGCGCCCTGTAGGCATCCAGGACGTCCTGATACAATTTGTTCTCTTCTTCTTCATTTGCAGCACCGGCAAGGTACTCATCAGGATCATGAACAGAAACCAGCTGTGCATGATACCTGCCCAGCAGTTCATTCCCCTGCTCAAAACATTCCAGAATACCCTCGTAGCTAATCTTTTGTACAGCATCATGCTGCAGGTCTACCCATACTCCCTTTTCGAAAGTCGGTTCCGGACCTGTGAGTGGCGTCCTCAGCCAGCCCAGCTTATTGCTAATCAATATATCGTCAGGATGAACATCCAGGTCTGAGAGGCAGGCGCCCAATACTTCCAGCGATAAGCCTGCGCCATATTTACCGGCAGAGTCAAATACAGGTGTACCTGCGGAGTGCATCAGGCACTGACGCACAATCTCCTTTTTTTCTTCGAATGGAACCGCCTGATAGAGATTGCCTAAGCCACTGGTACCAAAAATAACTTTGGGCAGCACAAGGCTTTCAGAAGAGGCATTATCCATATGGGTTATTTATAAATGGTAAAAAGCAATTGCATTTTTGCCAAAAAAGAGTTCCTGCTCATGGATCGTTAATGAACCCGCCCAGGATTTTACAATATGGAGAACCTCACTGTAATTTGCCGCTGCTAGACATACAGGCCAGTCAGAGCCATACATCACTCTTTTAGTGCTAAATGCATTTATAACAGCGTCAAGGTAAGGAATAAAATCTTCAATTTTCCAATTTTGGAGGTCAGCTTCGGTAACCATCCCGGAAATTTTACAATGCACATTTTCATACTGTGCCACTCGCTCCATATCTTTTTTCCACTCACTGATCTCTCCGGCTTTAATTCCAGGTTTTGCCAGATGATCGATCACGAAACGCTGATTCGGAAAACGGGAAACAAGCTCAGGAATATAGCGAAGCTGATCCTGCAAAATCAGGATATCATAGCTGAAATTGTATTTTTCCAGCAGGGATATACCCTTCAAAAAGGAGGGCTGCAAACAGAGGTCGCGCTGTTTTTCTCCCTGCAGGATATGACGGAAACCCTTCAGGACAGGTTCAGTGGAGTAAGCCTCAAGGACTTCCTCTACGGCGGGCGACTGCAGATCTACCCAGCCCACTACCCCTTTTATAAAATCGTGCTTTTTACTTAAGCCGGTCAGGAAATCCGTTTCTTCAGTGGTCTGATCGGCCTGTACGGCCACGCAACCCTGTACATCATTTTCCTGCAGCACGGGCTCCAGATGCTCTGGCAAAAAATCCCTTCTGATGACAGCCATATCGTCACCAATCCAGTCGTGCTTTACAGGATCATACTTCCAGAAATGCTGATGTGAGTCGATTGTAATCATATACTTTCTTAATGTGATACACTCAATTTGATTTTACCCACCCTGATATTCGTCAGTGCGAAATAGAAGATCACCGCAAAACAAACCGCAGGCACCGCATAGGCGATCTGTATATCTGTACGATCAGATAATCTGCCCATCAGCACAGGGAAAACGGCTCCCCCAACAATGGCCATGATCACCATTGATGATCCTTCCTTCATCCTGGATCCCAATCCGCGGATGCTGAGCGAAAAAATCGTAGGGAACATGATCGACATAAAAAACTCGACACCCATTAAAGCATAAACTGAAGCTTTTCCCTGCAGGAATATCGCGGCAACAATCAGTGCGATATTGATTACACTGTAGATCGCGAGCAGTTTTGAAGGGCTGATAAATTTCATCAGGAAAGTACCGATAAACCTGCCTGCCATAAAACCAAGCAAGGCACCGGATAAGAATAGCGCTGCCGACTTCTCTTCTATTCCTGCCACGTGTGAGGAGAAACGGATAAAGAAACTGCTTACACAGGTTTGTGCCCCCACATAAAAAAATTGTGCAGTGACACCCAGCATCAGGTTTTTCTCCTTTAATAAGGATCCTGTGGCTTCATTATGGTCTTTTTCGTCCTCAATTTCCGGTAAAGGAGTTCTGATCAGGAAAAGTGCAATCAGCAGCACCACGGCTCCAATAATCAGAAAAGGGACCTGCACGGCTGAAGCCTCTTTGTCGAGGTATGCATTCAGTTGCAGGGGGCTCATTGCCGACTGCTCAGCAGCACTCAGCGTATGTCCGGAAAGGATAAACATCCCTCCCAGCAGGGGAGCAAGCGTCGCC
>Ga0157373_10001665_pt1 | contig 16969 bp, 18 predicted proteins | sample C65metaG_FD_113460 | JGI IMG/M metagenome (GOLD analysis project Ga0157373, IMG submission 113460) | Corn rhizosphere microbial communities from Kellogg Biological Station, Michigan, USA - C6-5 metaG | ecosystem: Host-associated > Plants > Roots > Rhizosphere > Soil | place: USA: Michigan... | reverse complement strand
TCTCTTTCCAAATCAACGATGTCAAAGACCCGACCGGCGCTTGCCGACCCCGCCGTTTAACGCCCGGCGGCGGCGAGGAGCGGCTATCTAGTCGCCACCCCCTGGAGTGTCAATCGCCTCGCCGAGAGTTTTTCGCCCCATCCGAGCCGAGGCTCATCAGAGGCCAAAAAACTCCCCAGGGCCGCTGTGAGGCTTCCCTCGGCAGTCCTTAGTGAGTCGATTGGAGCCGCGGAACATACCGGCGTAGCCCGCGAAAATCAAGGGACTTGTCCGCCCTTCGATCCTCGCCGCGCCCCGTCGTCCGGTTCCGAGCGAGGCGGGGATATAGCCACCGGCGACCGGCGGGGCAACCCCCTTCCTCACCTTATCTGGGACCGGCGCTTGCCAGCCCCGCCGTCCGCTGCAAAGAGGGACGACTCCGAGGGGGAACCGATGCTGTCCCAGAAGGCCCGCTACGCCCTGCGCTCACTGGTCGCTCTGGCCAGGGCCGAGGGCGCCCAGGTCACAGCCGGCGATCTGTCCACGCGCGCGGGCGCGCCGCGCAAGTTCCTGGAGGCCATCCTGCTGGAGCTGGCCCGGCGCCAGATCATCACCAGCCGGCGCGGAAAGTTCGGCGGCTATGCGCTCGCCCGCCCGGCGTCGGAGATCACCTTCGCCGAGGTCATCCGCGTGATCGACGGTCCGCTGGCGCTGGCGCCCTGCGTCAGCAAGACGGCCTTCCGCAAGTGCGACGGTTGCGCGGACCTGGAGACCTGCCCCCTGCGCGAGGCGCTGATGATGGCGCGCGACGCCACCGCGCACGTGCTGGAAGGCTACAGCCTCGCCGACGCGGCCGAGCACGGGGTGGTGGAGCTGCTGGGCCCGCACCCGTAACTCCGCTCATCCCGACGAAAGTCGGGACCCAGGACTTTCTAGCGGAGTGCTGGCTGGACAGAACTGGGTCCCGGCTTTCGCCGGGATGAGCGGATGGAGGGGGAGGCCTCAACCCGCCGCGATATACTGCTTGAGCCCGTCGGCCTCGGCCTCGACCTCGGAGATCTTCGACTTCACCAGGTCGCCGATGGAAATGATGCCGGCCAGGCGCCCTTCGCGGACCACCGGCAGGTGGCGGATGCGGCGGTCGGTCATGCGGCTTAGCAGGGAGTCGACCGTCTCGCCGGGCGTGGCGAAGATGACCTCGCGGGTCATGCAGCAGTCGATGGTCTGTTCCAGCGCGTCCGGCCCGTCCTTGCCGATGGCGCTGACGATGTCGCGTTCGGAGAGGATGCCGACGACGGCGCCTTCACCGTCCACCACCACCACCGCGCCGACCCGGCGGGAATGAAGCTGAGCGGCGACGGCCTGCATCGTCTCGGTCGGCGAGACGGTGAAGACGATGTCGCCCTTGGACTTGAGGATCTGCGAAACCAGCACTGGAACGTCCTCCCTAGACGTTTCTTCAGCAAAGCGTCTCGCAATCGAACGCGCGAATCAACCGTTTGTGACGCGATTGTGGCCAAACAGGCGGAAGAAGGGGCCAATCAGCAACAATCCGGCAAAGTAGCCGGCCACGTGCGCCTCCCAGGCGACGCCCGCCCCACCCATCCCCGGCATCACCGGAACATAGCCGATGATGACGTTCACGACGGTCCACATCACCGCCATGCCCACGGTCGTGCGGCTGACCATAGGGCTCAGGACCCCTCGCCGCTCGATCAGCCGCGAAGCGCCGCCCATCAGGCCTGACACCGCGCCCGAGGCTCCCACCACCGGCAGCATGCTGTTCGGATGGGCCATCACGTAGCCGAGGCTCGAGAGCACCCCGCACGTCAGATAGAAGATGGCGAAGGCCAGCGCCCCGCGCAGCCTCAGCCCGAACAGCCGCGCCACCGGCGCCCCGAAGGCCAGCGCGGCCACAGCGTTCATCAGGTCGTGGATCCAGTTGCCGTGCAGGAACAGCGGCGTGACCAGCGTCTCCCAGCGGCCCAGCTGCGTCACCTCGGCGGGGGTGAGCACATACTGCGCCCAGATCCGCTCGGGCAGCTGCTGCTGGACGGCATAGCTGGCGATGATCAGGAGCGTCAGCGCCATGGCCGGCCAGGGGGCGTTGAAGATGGGTTCGCGGCGCGGCGGCGCCTGGTCGAAGATGGGATCGCTCATGGCCGCCATCCCTATCCGCAGAGGTTGCGGCCGCAAAGCGCCTTGCGGCGGTCAACTTCGGCGGCGAAGGTGCGGGCCGCCAGTTTCAAGTCGGGAACCCCTGATGATCCGTCTTCCGCGCCCGGCGGCTTTCGCCGCGGCGGCCCTGTTCCTCGCTTCCTGCGCGCACTTCCATGCGCCCGCGATCCTGCATCACCAAGCCGCGACAGCGCCCGCGCCTGTGGCCGCCGCCGTCCAGCTCAGGCCCGGCCAGTGGCCGCAGGCGGCCAGCGACCTGCCCGCCGCGCCCGACGTCCGCTTCGGGACCCTGCCGAACGGCATGCGCTACGCCATCCAGAAGAACGCCACCCCGCCGGGGCAGGCCTCGCTGCGGCTCTATTTCAAGGCCGGCTCCATGATGGAGACAGACGCCCAGCAGGGCCTCGCCCACTTCCTGGAGCACATGGCCTTCAACGGATCGAAGGACATTCCCGAAGGCGAGATGATCAAGATCCTGGAGCGCCACGGCCTGGCCTTCGGCGCCGACACCAACGCGTCGACCTCCTGGGACGAGACGGTCTACATGCTCGACCTGCCGCAGACCGACGAGGCGACGGTCGACGACAGCCTCAAGATCATGCGCCAGACGGCCAGCGAACTGACCATCGCCCAGGACTCCATGGACCGCGAGCGCGGCGTGGTGCTCTCCGAAGAGCGCACCCGCGACAGCCCGGCCTACCGCATCTTCAAGCAGCGGCTGGGCTTCCTGATGCAGGGCCAGCGCCCGCCGCTGCGCTACCCGCTCGGCGACGTGAGCGTGCTGCAGAACGCGCCCGCGGGCCTGATCGCCGACTTCTACAAGGAGTGGTACCGGCCCGAGCGCGCGGTGCTGGTCGCCGTGGGCGACTTCGACGTCGATGCGATGGAGGCCAAGATCCGCGCCGACTTCGGCGACTGGAAACCCGCCGCCGCGCCCGGCATGGAACCGGACCTCGGCGCCGTGCAGAAGCGTGGGCCCGAGGCGCTGGTCGCCGTCGAGCCGGGCTCGCAGCTTGCAATGCAGATGGCCTGGGTTTCCCCGCCCGATCTCGCGCCGGATACGGTCGAAAAGCGCAAGCAGGACTGGCGCGAGCAGCTAGGCTTTGCGGTGCTGAACCGGCGGCTGGAGACGCTTGCGCGCACCGAGAACCCGCCCTTCATCGGCGCCGGCGGTTTCCGCGACAACCAGTTCCGCGCCGCCGAGATCACCACGGTCTCCGTCACCGCCAAGCCCGGCGACTGGCAGGACGCGCTGGCTGCCGTCGACCGCGAGCAGCGGCGCGCCGTTCAGTACGGCGTGCGACAGGACGAGCTCGACCGCGAGATCGCCGAATACCGCGCCCAGTTGAAGACCAATGCCGACGCGGCCGCCACCCGCCGCACCCCCGCGCTCGCCGGTCAGATCGTCAGCACGCTGGAGGAGGACCGCATCGTCACCTCGCCGGCCGAAGACCTCGAACTCTTCGAGGCCGCCGTGAAGGACCTGAAGGCCGAGCAGGTCTCGGCCGCCCTGCGCGAAGCCTTCGCCGGTTCCGGCCCGCTGGTCTTCCTGGCCAGCCCCGACCCCGTGCCCGGCGGCAACGACGCCGTGCTCGCCGCGCTGAAAACCTCGCAGGCCGTCGCGGTGACCCCGCCCACGGCGCCGACGCAGGCGACCTGGCCCTACGAGAGCTTCGGCCCATCCGGAAAAGTGATCGAACAGCGCGACGTCGCCGACCTCGACACTGTCTTCGTCCGCTTCGCCAACGGCGTGCGCCTGACCGTCAAGCCGACGAAGTTCCGCCAGCAGCAGGTGCTGGTGCGCGTCAACGTCGGCAAGGGCCGCTTGGCTCTGCCGAAAGACCGCCAGACCATGGCCTGGGCCTCGCAGGCGGTCGTCGAAGGCGGCATGAAGCAGATCAGCGCCGAGGACATGGAGCGGGTGCTGGCCTCGAAGGTCTATGGCGCCGACTTCGGCATCGACAACGACAGCTTCGAGTTCAGCGGCCAGACGCGGACCGACGACCTCTCGACGCAGCTGCAGGTGCTGGCGGCCTATGTCGCCGAACCCGGCTGGCGGCCCGAGGCTTTCGCGCGGCTGAAGAGCTACGCCGCCACGCTGGAGGACCAGTATGAAGCCACCGACGGCGGCGTCCTTGGCCGCGACCTCGCCGGCCTGCTGCATGGCGGCGACCGCCGCTGGACCTTCCCCTCGCGGCAGGACATCGCCCACTCGACGCTTGCCGACCTCGAAGGCCAGATCGCGCCCTCGCTGGCGGACGGCTCCATCGAAGTGGTGATCGTCGGCGACATCACCGTGGACAAGGCCATCGACGCCGTGGCCGACACCTTCGGCGCCCTGCCCCCTCGCCCGCAGGCGGCGGCGACCTCAGCCGAGGCGCTCGCGACCGGCTTCCCCGCGCCCGGCGGGCCGCTGGTCGAGACCCACAAGGGCCGCGCCGACCAGGCCATCGGGCTGATCGCGTGGAAGACGCAGGACTTCTTCGCCAACCCGCAGCTGGCGCGCACCGTCGCGGTTATGGGCGAGGCGTTCGAGATCCGGCTGCTGGAAGAGCTGCGCGAGAACGAAGGTGCGACCTATTCGCCCAACGTCTCCTACACCCAGAGCACCACCTTCCCCGGCTGGGGCTACGTGTCGGCCCAGGTGGAGGTGCCGCCCGCCAGGCTGGATGGGTTCTTCGCGAAGGCGCAGGAAATCGCCACCGAGCTGCGCGACAAGCCGATCTCCGCCGACTTGCTGGAACGGGCCCGCAAGCCGCGGCTGGAGCAGCTCGATAAGGCGCAGCAGACCAACGAGTACTGGGCTTCGGAGCTGTCGGGCGCGCAAGCCGACCCGCGCCGCCTCGACGCCATCCGCTCGCTGCTCGGCCAGACCGAGCGCGTCACCGCCGCCGACGTTCAGGCCGCCGCGAGGCAGTTCCTGACCGACGACAAAGCATGGAAACTGGTGGTCCGGCCGAAGTAAGCTGTGCCGTAGCGGCACGCTTCGGATTGGCGCGAAAATTGCAGGCCTCCCTTAAAAAAATAAGGGCGGTGGGCAATATGTTTCATTCGAATACAGAAAGGCTGGTCGAGTACTGGCGAACGGCCCGCGGCGAGCAGGTCCTTCCCCCGAGGATCGCCATCGACCCGGGCGCGTTTGCCGACCTCCTGCCGCAGGTCTTCATGCTGGAGCGTGAGGGACCCGGCCAATACCGCTTCCGGCTCAGCGGCGGCTTCGTCGCCGACCTGCACGGGCGTGAGCTGAAGGGCGAACAGGCCCTGCCGCTGTGGGCGCGCCGCGACCGCTCCCGGGTCCAGGCCGCCATCGAGCTCTGCCGCGCCAACGCCGATCCGATCGTCATCACCACCGAGGTGACGGCGGCGGGGCAAGACCCCTTCCCGATGGAAGTGCTGATCGCCCCCCTCGCCGGCTCCGACGGGGATGTCGACCGGTTCATAGGGCTGTATCAACCGACCGCGCTGATCCAGCAGCTGGAAGAAGGCATGGCGCGCGAGCTTTCGGCGATCACGGTGCTGAGCACGGCCAACTCACTGGAGCTGGAACCGCGCCTGAGGCTGGCCGTCATCAACGGGCAGAAAATAGCGTAACTGTTTTCCGCTCATCCCCGCGAAAGCGCGAAAGTCAGGCCGCCTTCACCTCGTCCGGCTCATAGACGGGCGCCTCTTCCGGCGGGAGCGTGGCCTTGCCACGGATCAGGTCGGAGGCGCGTTCGGCGATCATGATGGTCGGTGCATTGGTGTTGCCGCTGACCAGCGTCGGCATCACCGAGGCGTCGATGACGCGCAGGCCCTTCAGCCCGATCACCTTCAGCTCTGCGTCGACCACCGCCATCGGATCGGTCTCCCCGCCCATCTTGCAGGTGCCGACGGGGTGATAGATCGTCTCGGCGTTCTGCTTGATCCAGGCGTCGATCTCCTCGTCCGTCTGGGCCTTGGCGCTGTCGCCGTATTCCTTGGGCTGGAACTTGGCGAAGGCCTCCTGAGCGGCGACCTTGCGGGCGATCTTCACGCCCTCCCGCATCGCCCGCTTGTCTTCTTCCGAGGACAGGTAGTTGGCGTAGATCGCCGGGTCCGCGAACGGGTCGGCGTTGAGCAGACCGACGCGTCCCTTGCTCTCGGGCCGAAGCTGGCAGACGTGCAGCGAGAAGCCGTCCTTCTCCACCACCACCTTGGCGTGGTCCTGCATGATCGCCATCACGGCATGGATCTGAAGGTCGGGCCGGTCCAGGTCGGGCCGCGAGCGGATGAAGGCGCCGGCCTCCAGCATGTTCGTGCGCCCGATGCCCCTCTTGAAGAGCAGGTAGTTGAGCCCCGTCACCAGCCGCGCCAGCCCCTTGTTGTAGCTGTAAGCCGTCTTCACCCCGGTCGTTTCCCAACCGAGGATGACGTCGAGGTGGTCCTGCAGGTTGGCGCCGACGCCCTTCAGGGCATGGACCACCGGAATGCCGTGCAGCTTGAGGTCGGCCGGATCGCCGACGCCCGACAGCTGCAGGATCTGCGGCGACTGAACCGCGCCGGCGGCCAGCAGCACTTCCTTGTCAGCCCAGACGATGCGGCGCTTGGACTTGGCGTCCTTGGCGAACTCGACGCCCTTGCAGACGCCGTCCTCGATGATGAGTTTGGTCGTCCGCGCGTGGGTGATGCAGGTGAGGTTGTCGCGGTCCAGCGCCTCGCGCAGATAACCGGCCGCCGCGCTCCAGCGCCGTCCGTCCTTGATGGTCAGGTGGTAGGGCCCAAAGCCTTCCTGCTGGAAGCCGTTGAAGTCGTCGGTCGTCTTGAAGCCGGCCTGCTTGCCCGCCGCGATCACCGACGAAAAGATCGGGTTGGGCGACTTGCCCTTGGACACATACAGGTGCCCGCTGTCGCCGTGATACTGGTCGGCCCCGTCCTCCAGCGTCTCCGAGCGCCGGAAGTAGGGCAGCACGTCGGCGTAGGACCAGCCGCTCAGCCCCATCTGCCGCCACTGGTCGTAGTCGCGCGCGTGGCCGCGGATGTAGATCATGCCGTTGATCGAGGACGAGCCGCCCCAGCCCTTGCCTCGCGGCCACCAGAGGCGGCGGTTGTTCAGGTTCGGCTCCGGCTCGGTCCAGAAGCCCCAGTTGTGGGCGCCCTTGGCCTTGATCAGCTCGCCGACGCCGGCGGGCATGTGGATCAGGACGCTGGAGTCCTTGCCGCCGGCTTCCAGCAGCAGGACCTTGCACTTGGGGTCCTCGGTCAGCCGGTTGGCCAGCACGCAGCCGGCCGAGCCGGCGCCGATGATGATGTAGTCGTAGTGGTCCTGGGCGGCGGCCATCTGACGGGCGCTCCTTCGTAGGTTATCGTTGTTCTGTTGGCACCTTCGCGCGCAGACCGCGCTCTAGCAAGAGGCTCCCGGAGAGTGAAGATGATGCGCCTGTTTCCCGCTGTCGCGATTGCGCTTGGTCTTGCCGGATGCGGTGAGCGGAACGCGCCCTCGCAACCCGCCGCGCCGTCGCAGGCAGCCCCCACGATCGCCGGTGCGGCCGTTGTCGATCCCAAGGCCGTCCCGGTCGCCTTCCAGGGCGTCTGGGCCGCGACCGAGGACGATTGCGCCAAGCCTTCCGAGAGCCGCCTCGCGGTCGCCGCCGACAGTCTGACCTTCTATGAAAGCCGCGGCCCGGTGGTCTCCGTCGAAGGCGTGGCGCCCGATGAAATCCTTGTCGCCGTGGCCGTACGCGGAGAAGGCGAGGCCGGCCAACGCACCTTCCGCTACCGGTTGATCAACGGCGGCGCGGGCCTGTTCGACACGCGCAGCGGCCTCACCCGCATCCGTTGCCCAGCGTGAGTATTCATTGACTTGCAAGGGTTTAGGCCCCACATGGGCCCTGCGCGATCACCGCGCGATCCGGCTTGCAGCCGCGTGAGGGACCACTTCGGTCCACCTGCCGCTCGCCGAGGTTCACTTCCCATAAGACGCCTGGACACGCGGGGCGTCGCAATTTGACCCCGCGTCGACGATCCGCGCGCCGTTCCTGGCAGCGCGGCGATCGCCGCATATCTGAAAGCTTATTTCCTTGAACGATTTCAATTCCCTTGGGCTCGCAAAGCCCATCCTCCAGGCGCTTGCCGCCGAGGGCTACACCACACCCACTCCCATCCAGGCGCAGGCGATCCCGCTGGTGCTGGAAGGCCGCGACCTGTTGGGCATCGCCCAGACCGGCACCGGCAAGACGGCGGCCTTCGCGCTGCCGATCCTGCAGCGCCTGGCCGCTGACAAGAAGCCCGCGCCGCGTCGCGGCTGCCGCTGCCTGGTGCTTTCGCCGACCCGCGAGCTGGCGACCCAGATCGCCGACAGCTTCCGCACCTACGGCAAGCACATGGGCCTGTCCGTCGCCGTCGTCTTCGGCGGCGTGAAGTACGGCCCGCAGGTTCGCGCGCTGGCCGCCGGCGTCGACATCCTCGTCGCCACGCCCGGCCGCCTGATCGACCACCTCGAGCAGAAGGTCGCCAACCTGTCGGAAGTCGAAGTCTTCGTCCTCGACGAGGCCGACCAGATGCTGGACCTCGGCTTCGTGGTGCCCATCCGCCGCATCGCCAAGCTGCTGCCGCACAAGCGCCAGAACCTGTTCTTCTCGGCCACCATGCCGACCGAGATCGGCAAGCTGGCCGGTGAACTGCTGAAGGATCCGGCCAAGGTGTCGGTGACCCCGCAGGCCACCACTGTCGAGAAGATCGACCAGAAGGTCCTGTTCATCGAAGGCGCCCGCAAGCGCGCCCTTCTCGCCGAACTGTTCGAAGACGAGGCGATGAAGCGCGTCCTCATCTTCACCCGCACCAAGCGCGGCGCCGACCGCGTAGCCAAGCAACTGGCCACCGTCGGTGTCGAAGCGGCCGCCATCCACGGCGACAAGACGCAAGGCCAGCGCGAACGCTCGCTGGCGGCCTTCAAGGCCGGTCAGGTGCAGGCGCTGGTCGCAACCGACATCGCCGCGCGCGGCATCGACGTCGACGCCATCAGCCACGTCATCCAGTACGAGCTGCCCAACGTGCCGGAAGCCTACGTCCACCGCATCGGCCGCACCGCCCGGGCGGGAGCCGCCGGCATCGCGGTGGCCTTCTGCGGCGAGGAAGAGCGCGGCCTGCTGCGTGACATCCAGCGCGTGACCAAGCAGACGATCCCGTCATGGGACCGCCGCAACGACCGCACTCTGGGCGCCTCGGAAGCCGCCCTGCGCGCCGCCGAACCGGTCCAGCCGGCCGAAAAGCCGCGTCAGCAACAGCAGCACCGCGGGCGCAAGCCCAACGGCGCTCATGCCCAGCCGCAACACCGGCCGGTCCATCGTCCCGACGCCTACAATCCGCTGACGGACGCCGGAGCCGAACCCAAGCGCAAACCCCGCCGCCGCAACCGCGCCCGCAATCGGGCCAATGCGAAGGCGAACGCCGGCGCGAGCGTTTCGGCTTAGTTTGCTCCGCTCATCCCGACGAAAGTCGGGACCCAAGCTGACTCAGTATGGGCCCCGGCTTTCGCCGGGGTGAGCGGCCTAAATTACCGCCCCTTCCACTGGGGCGGCCGCTTCTGCGCGAAGGCCATCGGGCCCTCCCGGAAGTCCTCCGAGCTGAAGAGCGCGGCGATGGCGGGGTATTTGAACTGACCCTTGATCGCGTCGGCCAGCGTCGGCTCGTCCAGCCCCATCATCACAGCCTCTTTCGAGGCGCGGATCGACATCGGGCTGCACTCGGCGATCATCTGGGCCCAGCGTTTGGCCTCGGTCATCAGGTCGGCCGCCGGGACCACCGAATTCACGAAGCCCAACTCCTGGCCCTCGGCGGCAGATACTCGCCGCGCGGTCAGGATCATACCCATGGCGCGCTTGAGGCCGATCGCACGCGGCAGCCGGTGCATCCCGCCGGCCAGCGCCGCCAGGCCCACGCGCGGCTCCGGCAGGGCGAACACCGCGCTATCGGCGGCGATGATGATGTCGCAGGCGAGCGCGATCTCGAAGCCGCCGCCCATCGCCACCCCGTTCACCGCCGCGATCAGCGGCTTGTTGAGGTCGAACCGCGAGGTCAGCCCCGCGAACCCCGACGGCGGCGAACCCATCTTGCCGCCGCCGGCCTGGTGCTTGAGGTCGTTGCCGGCGGAGAACGCCCGGTCCCCCGCGCCGGTGACGATGGCCACCCACTGCTCGGGGTCATTGGCGAAGTCGTTGAAGACCTCGTCCAGCTCGAAGTGCGCCGGCGAATGCAGCGCGTTCATCACTTCCGGCCGGTTCAGGGTGACGACGGTGACCGGCCCTTCCCGATCCACACGGACGAATTCGTAGGCCACGGGCAGCTCCCTCTGTCTCTTTATAGAGAGCAAGCGTCCGCCACGTTACGTACGGTCCGTCAACGCACCTGTGCGAGATCGCGGCGGTAGCGCTTCCAGTTCTCGACATAGTGGTGGGCGGAGGCCGTCAGGATCATCGCCTGATGCTCGCTGACCTCGCGCACCACCTTGCCCGGCGCGCCCATGACCAGCGAGTTGTCCGGTATCTCCTTGCCCTCGGTGATCAGCACGTTGGCGCCGATCAGGCAGTTCTTCCCGATCCTGGCTCCGTTCAGGATGACCGAGCCGATCCCGACCAGCGAGTTGTCGCCGATCGTGCAGCCATGAAGCATGACGAGGTGGCCGACCGTCACGTTCGCGCCGATGGTCAGCGGCACCCCCGTGTCGGTGTGCAGGACCGATCCGTCCTGGATGTTGGAGTTCTCGCCGATGGTGATCGGGTCGTTGTCGCCCCGGATCGTCGCGCCCCACCAGACGGACGCGTTTTTCTTCAGGATCACATTGCCCATGACGGAGGCGCTCGGCGCGATCCAGTGCTCGTCCTCGGGCGGGAGCTGGGGGGCCACGGCGCCCAAGGAATAGACCGGCATGGAAAATTCTCGTGTGAAGATAAGGTGAAGGCCCGGTTAACCGTTCCAAAACGGGCTAGCATCATTCTAGTCGGGCGATTCGGGGGGACGCCAGTCCCGCCGATTCCCACCACGAAGGAGCTTCCTTCGTGGCTCCACAAGACGGAGAGCCGGGTGTCGCGTTTGGTTTGCCGGGGGCTTAGGCCTCCGCCCACCGCCGGAAGCGTTAGCGAGCCGCCTGGCCGCGCACGCCGCGACACTCAACCTGTTCAACCCGATCCAAGGGCGAGCCGTTGTGGCCTCGCCCTTTTTTCATGCCCCCAACGGAGGAATGCATGACCAAGCGTGCTCTGAAGCGGATGGTGCGCGAAGGCGCTTTCGACCCCGGCCAGTTCCAGCAGGATGACGGCAAGATCCGCCGCCTGCCGGTGGGCTCCGGATGGTCGCCGCTGGGGCATACGAACGATGATCGCGAGCAGGGGTACCTCAAGACAATAAAACCAAAGTCGCCGGGGCAGGCGAAGCTGATGGAAGCCATCGACGAGAAGAACCTCGTCCTGGCGCTGGGCCCCGCCGGCACGGGCAAGACCTACATCGCCATCACCAAGGCGGTCGAAGCGCTTGAAAGCGGCAAGGTCGGGCGCATCGTTCTCTCCCGTCCCGCCGTGGAAGCCGGCGAGTCCATCGGCTTCCTGCCCGGAGAGATGGAGGACAAGCTCGCGCCCTACCTGCGTCCCCTCTACGACGCGCTGACCGACCGCCTCTCCATGAAGCGCGTCCGGGCCCTGATCACCGAGGGCGCCATCGAGATCGCCCCCGTCGGCTTCATGCGTGGGCGCACGCTCAACAACGCTTTTGTGGTCATCGACGAGGCCCAGAACTGCACCTACGTGCAGCTGAAGATGCTGCTGACAAGGCTGGGCTGGAACTCGACCATGGTGGTGACGGGCGACCCGAACCAGTCGGACCTGCTGCCCGAGCTCTCGGGCCTGGGCCCCGTCGCGACCAAGCTGGAAGCCGTCGGCAATATCGCCGTCGTGCGGCTGGAAGACCGCGACATCGTCCGCCACCCGCTGGTGGCCGACATGCTTGGGGTGCTCTAGGCGGCCCTGTCCGCCATCGGATGACTGAGCTTAAGGACGCCTTCGCGGAACGCTTCCGCGAAGGCGTCGGCGTCTTCAAGGAAGGCCGCGTGGCCGCCTCGAAACAGGCGCACCGCGTGGCGCGGGAAGCGCGATGCGGCCTGCGCCGACTTGCTCCACGGGATGAGCTGATCGCCCTTCGCCCAGGCGAACAGGGTCGGGGTGGCGATGGTGGGCCCCAGCGCCCGGATATCCGCCTCCGGCCGCGCGAAACCTTCCCAAGCCTCCGCCAGCACCGGCGCGATCTTATAGGCGGTGGCGACGATCTCCCGCCGCCGCTTCGGCGCGCGGGGCAGGACCAGCTGGTAGTAGGCGGCGAACGCGGCCTTGTACCACCAGGCGCGGCGGGCGCCCGCGCGGAAGAAGGCGGCCAGCGCGCCGATGGCCCGGCGCTCGAACGGCCCCACCGGCGCCAACCCGCCGCTGTTGCAGAGCACCAGGCCGCGCACGGCCTCCGGCCTGCGGCTCGCAAAGACGATAGCCGTGGCGCCGCCGATGGAGTTGCCGATCAGGATCGGCGGTTTCTCGCAGAGTTTCGGAAGCTCCGCCTCGAGCAGATCGGCATAGTGCTCCGGCGTGACGGGTCCGCCGTCGGCCGGACTGTCGCCCTGCCCCGGCCAATCGAGCGCGATCACCTCGAAGCTGTCGCCGACGCGCTGGGCGAAGTCCTCGAAGTCCGCCGCGCCGTGGCCGATCGCATGCAGGCAAACGACCGGATCACCCTTGCCCCATCGCTTTACCGCGAGCATGTGATATCTCCATCACTTCTGCGGCCGCATCTTATGTGATATGTAAATCACATGTCGAGCGGCAAATCACCGTCGGGCACTCGCCAGCGTCTCGTTGCAGCGGCGGCGGACGCCTTCAACGCCCACGGCTTCCACGGCACCGACACCAACAAGATCGCCCGCGCCGCCGGTTTCGCGCCGCAGACCTTTTACCGCCACTTCGAGGACAAGCTCGCCGTCTTCGTCGCCGTCTACGAGGCCTGGCAGGACAGCGAGCGAGCCGCCGTCCGCGCCGCCGCCTACGAGGCTGACCCCGACGCCGCGATCGCACGGACTTCGGTCCAGCACCACCGCAACTGGCGCGGCTTTCGTCGCAGCCTTCGCCTGCTCGCGCTGGAAGAACCCCGCATCCGCGCCGCCCGCGCCGAAAGTCGCGAACGCCAACTCGCCGCCCTCGCCAAGGCGCCCGGCAACAAGCGCCGCTCAAAGGCCGAGCTGACTGCCGCCCTGCTCAAGGTCGAACGAGTCTGCGACGCCCTCGCCGATGACGAGCTCGCCGATCTCGGGATCAATGTGGAAGACGCCGAGGCGCTGGCCGTCGAGGCCATCCGCCAGGCGCGCGGCCGGACCTAGTCCAGATCCTCGGCCAGAATGGCCATTTCGAACAGGAACGAGCCGTCCTCGTCCTCGTCTTCGTAGATCACGCCGATGAACTCGCCGGCGAGCTCGACCTCGCAGCTGTCCTTCTGCTTTGGCCGGGCCTTCAGGGCGATGTGCGGATTGCCGAAGGTGCGCTTCAGGTGCGCGGTGACCCGCTGCATGTCCTTCTCGTCCACGGCCTACTCCTCTGCGTGGGTTTCGCCGGGAACCTAGCCGCATCCGCAGCCAGAGCAAGCGCCTAGATGCTGTAGTCGTAGGCGATGTCGGCGAGCGTGTGGTCCATCGAGCGGGCCGGCTCGTTGCAGGTCGGGCAGTTGACCAGCCGCGCGGGGACCCCCGCCGCTGTGCAGTGCGCCGGCACGGGCTTGAGCACCACCGAGCCGGAAGCCACCTTCGCGTACTCGCCGATCTCGATGTTGCCGAGCACCTTGGCGCCGGCGCCCAGCAGCACGCCCTTGCGGATCTTCGGGTGACGATCGCCGCGCTGGGCGCCGGTGCCGCCAAGCGTCACGCCGTGCAGCATGGAGACGTCGTCCTCCACCACCGCCGTCTCGCCGATGACGATGCCGGTGCCGTGGTCGAGGAAGACGCCCTTGCCCATGCGCGCGGCCGGATGGATGTCGACCTGGAAGACCTGGCTCGCCTGGCTCTGCAGGTGCAGCGCCAGCGTCTCGCGGCTGTGGGTCCACAGCCAGTGGGCGACGCGGTGCGTCTGCAGCGCCAGGAAGCCCTTGAAGAACAGGAACGGCTGGACATAGCCCTTGCAGGCCGGGTCGCGCTCGAAGACCGCGCGAAGGTCGGCTTCGGCGGCGGCGACCAGCGACGGATCGGCGGCGAACGCTTCGTCGGCGATCTCGCGGAAGCTCATGGCGGAGAGCTCCTGGTCGCCCAGCTTGCGGGCCAGCTGGAAGGACAGCGCATCGTCCAGCCGGTCGTGCGACAGGATCACCGTGTTGAGCAGGCTCGCCAGCGCCGGCTCTTCGCGAGCGGCGCGTTCGGCTTCATTACGCAGGCCGGCCCACACCGGCGGCGCGGCTGACGGCGCTACGACTTCGAGGCGCTGCTTGGCCATGATCAGTCTCTCCCAATCCCCGTCAGCCTAGCACAAGAGCCGCCAGGCCGCCCGAAAGTTCGCCCTTTGAGGCCATATGGTGAAGCCGCAGCAGCATCGCCACTGTCAGCGCATCCTTGATGAATCCGGCCAGCGCGGCCTCGAGCGCCTCGCCGAAAGGCACGCGCGCGACCGCCAGGTCCTCGGTCTCGTCGGGCTCGGTTTGCGTCTGGGTCAGGCCGGTGGCCAGAAAGCCGAAGGCGTACTCGTCGGTCAGGGAATTTGACCACTGCGCCTCGAAGACCTTTCGCCACTGGCCCGCCTCCAGTCCCGTCTCCTCGCGCAGTTCGCGTTTGGCGCTGTCGAGCGGATCGACGTCGAGGCTCCCGCCACCTTCGGGGAGCTCCCATGAATAGTCACCGAAGACGAACCGGTTCTGGCCGACCAGCGTCACCGTCCCGTCTTCGTGCAGCGGCAGGATGGCGATGGCGTAGTTCTTGAAGTGGACGGCGCCGTAGATCGCGGGCTTGCCCGTTGGGGCGACGGCGTCGTACTCGCGTACCGCCAGCCACGGGTTCTCGAACACCGTGCGCTCGTTCGACCGCCGCCACGGCTTGCCGTGCGGGATCATCCACGCTGGTTTATGTGCCATCCTGTCCATCGAAGCGCCGCTTAGCGGTTTTGCGCCACCAGATGCTTAACGAGGGCCGCTGTTGACCGTTTCCGTCCCTGAATTCGGCGAGCCGTTGCCGAACAAACCCTCGCCCGAGGTGCTGGCCTTCCTCGCGCGGCGCCGCTCGGCCGCCGCGTTGACGCTGCGCGGGCCAGGCCCGACGCCGCGAGAGCTGGACGACCTGCTGCAGCTGGCCGCCCGCGTGCCTGACCACGGCAAGATCGGCCCCTGGCGCTTCATCGTCCTCGAAGGCAAGGCCAAGGACGCCTACGCCGCGCGTCTCGAAAAGGTCGCCGCCCAGCGTCCGGACGGCGCCAAGTGCGTGGCCAAGCTCGGCAAGCTGAAGACGCCGCCGATGGGCGTGGCCGTCGTCTCCCACATCACCCACGGCGAAATCCCGGACTGGGAACAGGTGCTGTCGGCCGGCGCGGTCTGTACGACGCTGCTCTATGCCGCCACCGCCATGGGCTACGGCGCCAACTGGATCACCGACTGGTACGCCTACGACGAGAAGGCGCGCGGGGCCCTGGGCCTGTCGCCGACCGAACGGATCGCCGGCTTCGTGTTCATCGGCACGCCCGCCGAGGTCCCGCTGGAGCGGGTGCGGGCCGAACTGGCGCCGCGCGTCAGCCGCTACGAGCCCTAGCGGCCGCGATAAGGCGGCACGCCCTGGTCCGGCACCCAGAGACCCTCCGGCGCCGGTCCCGTCTGCCAGAAGACATCGATCGGGATGCCGCCGCGCGGATACCAGTAGCCGCCGATGCGCAGCCAGGTCGGCTGCGCGACCTCGACGATCCGGCGGCCGACGGCGACGGTGATATCCTCGTGAAAGCCGCCGTGGTTGCGGAAGGCCCCGAGGTAGAGCTTCAGCGACTTGGATTCGATCAGCCACTCGCCCGGCGCATAGTCGATGACCAGGTGGGCGAAGTCCGGCTGCCCGGTCACCGGGCACAGCGAAGTGAACTCCGGCGCCGCGAACCGCGCCAGATACAGCACCCCGGCCTGCGGATTGCGCACCCGCTCCAGCACCGCCGCGTCCGGCGAGGCCGGCGCCTCCACATGCTTGCCGAGCTGGGTCAGTTGGTCGGTCATGGGCGAGCGATAGCAACTCTCTCCCCTCGCGTCATCTCAGGTCCGTCATTCCCAACCCCGTCATCCCAGGCCTTGTGCCTGGGACCCATAATCGAGGCATGACGGGGGTAACGCGCGGCGTTCGCCCAGCGTTATTCACCCGTCGCCTCGATTATGGCTCCTCGGGACAAGCCCGAGGATGACGGGTTAAGAAGCGGGGAACGGGAGTGAAATCATGAGCGGCAAAGACTTCGACGGCTTCGTAGTGGTGGTCACCGGCGCATCGACCGGGCTTGGCCGCGCCATCGCGATAGAAACCGCCTCGCGGGGCGCGGCGGCCGTTGTCGTGAATTACGCCTCCAGCAAGGACGAAGCCGCTGAGACCGCCCGCCTGGTCGAGGCCGAAGGCGCGCGCGCCGTCCTCGTCCAGGGCGACGTCGGTGAGGACGCCGACTGCCGCAAGATCGCCGACGCCGCGAAAGCGTTCGGCCGCGTCGACGCCCTGTTCAACAACGCCGGCACGACGGTCTTCGCGCCCAACCACGCCGATCTCGACGCCGTCTCCGCCGAGGACTTCCTGCGCCTCTATCGGGTCAACGTCGTGGGCGCCTACCAGATGGTCCGC
>Ga0157373_10001664_pt1 | contig 16979 bp, 17 predicted proteins | sample C65metaG_FD_113460 | JGI IMG/M metagenome (GOLD analysis project Ga0157373, IMG submission 113460) | Corn rhizosphere microbial communities from Kellogg Biological Station, Michigan, USA - C6-5 metaG | ecosystem: Host-associated > Plants > Roots > Rhizosphere > Soil | place: USA: Michigan... | reverse complement strand
TTGATGATGTGCAGGATGGCGATGGTGACGATGAAGGCCAGGTAGAACCAGTTGGCCACATAGATGTGCGGCTCCTTGCGCTTACAGATCGTGCCGAGGAAGACCAGCAGGTAGGCGACCCACACGATGGTCAGCCACAGGTCCGTCAGCCATTCCGGCTCGGCGTACTCGCGCGACTGGGTGATGCCGGCGAGGTAGCCGACGGCCGCCAGCACGATGAACAGCTGATAGCCCCAGAACACGAACCAAGGCGTCATCCCGCCCCACAGCCTCGCCTTGCAGGTCCGCTGCACCACCCAGAAGGAAGTCGCGATCAGGCCGTTGCCGCCGAACGCGAAGATCACGCCCGAGGTATGCAGGGGCCGAAGCCGCCCGAAGTTCAGCCAGCCGGCCTGCGGGAAATAGAAGATGTTGGGCCACGACAGCTGCGCCGCGATCAGCACGCCGACCAGCATGCCCACCGCCGCCCAGAACATGGTGGCGATGACGCCGGCCTTGATGACGCCGTCGGAGTAGCGGTGCGCATCGGCCTTGAACCCGCCCGAGGCCACGCCCGCGTTCAGCGCGAAGGCCGCCAGGACGAAGAAGCCGGTGAAGATGTAGCCCTGCAGGCGAAACAGCGGGTCGGGCGAAAGCGCCGTCGCCAGGATGGAAACCAGCCCGGCGATCACCGAGGCGACGAGCCAGCCCGGCGCATCGCTCGATGTCTTCGCTTCGGCCGGAAGAACTGTGGCAGTCATTGGGAATCACGCCCCCGAAGGTGTCGTTGCCGATGGGTCGGGGTTACCGGGCCGGGAGCCGACCGCCCTTGATCTCGATCAATGAGCCGGACCGCCGGGGCGCGGCATGGTGCGCACTCAATCTTGGAGCCCCGAATCCCGTGCGCACGTTCGAAGCCCGCCTTGCCGCCGCCTCGCCTTGGCTGATGGCCGGCCTGCTCGCCGCCTTCGCCGGCTGGCTGTCGATGACGGAGACCCTCCAGCAGGGGGTGATCTGCGGCCTGCACCACGGGACCGGCCACTGCGCGCCCTGCTACGCCGCGGTCGCCTTCGTGCTCATCGGCTGCATGACTTTCGCCACGCCCCGGCCCAGACTGAAGCGCACCCCCGCCCGCATCCGCCGGAGCCGCTAGACCCATGAACAGATTGACCGGCAAGGTCGCCGTCATCACCGGCGCGGCGCTGGGCCTTGGCCGCGCCACCGCCATCCGCATGGCCGAGGAAGGCGCGGCCGTCGCCGTGCTCGATGTGCTGGAAGCGGAGGGCCAGGCGCTCGCCGCCGAACTGATCGGCCGGGGCTTCAAGGCCCGCTACTGGCATTGCGACGTGACCAAGGAGGCCGAGGTCGCCCGCGTCATCGACCAGGTCGCTTCCTCCTTCGGCTCGCTGAGCGTGCTGGTGAACAACGCCGGCATCAGCGGCGCCAACAAGCCCACCCACGAGCTCTCCGAAGAGGAGTGGGACCACGTCCAGGCGGTCAACGTGAAGGGCGTCTTCTTCTGCACCAAGCACGCCATCCCGCACCTGAAGGCGGCCGGCGGCGGCTCGATCATCAACCTGTCGTCCATCTACGGCCTGATCGGCGCCGGCGACGTGCCGCCCTATCACGCCTCGAAAGGCGCCGTGCGGCTGATGAGCAAGAACGACGCCCTCATCTACGCCCCCGACAAGATCCGCGTGAACTCCATCCACCCGGGCTTCATCTGGACGCCGATGGTCGAGCATTTCACCGAGGAGTCGCCGGACGCCGCCGAGGCCCGCCACCAGGTCGACCTCCTCCACCCGCTCGGCCACATCGGCGAACCCGACGACATCGCCTGGGGCGCGGTCTATCTGGCGTCCGACGAAGCGAAGTTCGTGACGGGTTCGGAGTTGGTGATCGACGGGGGATATACGGCGCGGTGATCCTTCTACCCTCGCGGGAGAAGCGTTTTAGCCCAGGCTGGCGCCCACCAACGCACCCGCGCCGTAGGTCACGGCAGCAGCCGCCAGCCCGATCAGAACCTGCCGCACCGCCGAGAACACCGCGCCTCGGCCCGTGAACAGCGAGGTGCCCGCGCCGAGCGCGACCAGCCCGATGCCGCTGAGCACGATGCTGCCGATGAAAGCCGCCTGGTCCTTCAGGAACACGAACGGCAGGATGGGGAAGATTGCGCCCACCGCGAACAGTGCGAAGGACGACCCCGCCGCCGTCCAGGGCGAGCCGCCGAGTTCCTTGGGATCGATGCCCAGTTCCTCGCGGGCCAGCGTCTCCAGCGCCGTGTCGGTGTCGGAGAGCAGCCGGTCGGCCAGTTCCCTGGCCTGGGCTTCGCTGAGCCCCTTGGCCTGGTAGATGAGCGCGAGCTCCGCCTTCTCCTCCTCGGGCGACTGTTCCAGTTCCTCGGCCTCGGCGGCGATCTGGCTCTGGTAGAGTTCGCGCGAGGAGTTGACCGACAGCCACTCGCCCATGGCCATCGAGCAGGCGCCGGCGACCAGCCCCGCCAGTCCGGTCAGCAGCACCACCCGCTCGCTCGCCGCAGCCCCCGCCACGCCCATCACCAGGCACAGGTTCGAGACCAGCCCGTCGTTGGCGCCAAGCACCGCGGCCCTGAGCGCATTTCCGCCGCCGGAACGATGGCGGCCCTCGATCCTGGCGACCTCAGACCCCGCCAACCCCTGACCGGCCGAGGCCGCGCGAAGCACCCGCGCGTGGCCCTGCTCGTCGGCGGCCAGCCCCGCCGCCAGCGCCTCCGGCTGATCGGTGTAAGCGCCGCTGTCGCGCGCCTCGCCCGCCGTGACGATCGGCAGCGCCGTGGCCGCCCCAAAGCGGCGGGCCAGGAACACCAGCATCCGCGCGCGCAGGCTCAGGCCCCTGTCGCCGGGCTTTGCGCCGGCCTCGACGATCTTGCGCTTCCACAAATCGGCATGCGCCTCCTCGACGGCCGCCAGCTTGGCGTAAACGGACGCGAGGTTCGGATCCTTTTCCGACTCCGCCAGCGCCGCATAGACCGCCGCCCCGTCGCGCTCGGAGCGCAGGTTGGCTTCGAAGCGGCGAAGGTCCCTGGGCGCGGCCATGCCTCAGTGTGCCAGAAACAGGTGCGGCCCGTCTTCGCCCGACAGGAAAGACCGCGTCGCGCCGCCGAACAGCGCCTCGCGCAGGCGCGTGTGGCCGTATGCGCCGGCCACCAGCAGGCCCGCGTCCGTCGAGCGCACGATGGAGGCCAGCGCATCCTTGCCGTGCCCCTCGATCCGCTCGACCTCGACCTCCTTCACCCCGCGCAGGCGGAGGTATTCGGCGAGCTGTTCGGGCTCGCAATGGCTGCGCTCGGTCTCGTCGAGGTGGGCGACATCCTGCAGGATCACCGTCTTCGGCGCGCCGCGCAGCAACGGGACGGCCGAGCGCACCGAGCGCCCCGCCTCCATGCTGCCGTCCCAGGCGACCACGGCGGGACGGTCGGACACAGGGACGCCGCCCCGAACCACCAGCAGCGGCGAGCGTCCGGCGATCACGGCCTCGTCCAGCAGGCCCAGCCACGGCCCGTCCTGCATGGCCGCCGTATGACCCGCGACCACCAGGTCCGTCAGCGGCAGCTCACGCATCAGCGACAGCCACAGCGTCCCGGTCTCCACCGCCATCTCCATGCGAGGCCCGAACTGCGCCTCGCCGAACGGCAGGCCCGCCGCGTCGGCCGCCGCTTTCGCCATGGCGGTCAGCTTCACGCGCATCTCGGCCTGGGCTTCGTAGATTGCGTCCCAAGTGTCCTGCGTGAACCAGGTGGTCCCGAACGCGTCGCTCAGGCTCGTCGCGGCGAGCACTGTCGGAAAGGCAGGCAGCACCCTGGCCACCGCGCCGTTCTTCTTCGCGAGGTCGGCGGCGACCGTGAGCATCGCGGCGTCGTCCGGCGCGCCCGAGGCGACGGTCAGCAGGTTCGCGTAGGCCATGATGGCTCTCCTTTGCGCCCCCGCACGGTGAGGCGACCGGCCGCCCAGCGCCTTGAGCCCGATCAAGGAGTGTGCGTTGCTGACCGCCGAAAGTGGCTCAAACTCAGAATGGGGTTCTCATGAGACACGCCGTCATCCTCGCCCACCCGAACGCCCACAGCTTCACCAGCCACATGGCGCAGGCCTACACCCACGCAGCCCACGCCAAGCACGACACGGTGTTCGTCCGCGATCTCTACCGGATGGGCTTCGACCCCTGCCTGAAGGAGGGCGAAGTCCCCTCCCCGTCCGGTTTCGCTCCAGCCGAGGACGCCAGGGCAGAGCGGGAGATGGTCAGCGACGCCGATGTCTTCGCCTTTTTCTACCCCCTCTGGTTCAACGCCCAGCCCGCGATCCTGAAGGGCTACATCGACCGGGTGTTCGGCATGGGCTTCGGCTATGGCATGGGCGAAGGCGGCAACGAGCCCCTGCTGCGCGGCCGCCGCATGATCAGCTTCACCTCATCCGGCGCCCCGCAGCGCTGGCTGAAGGAGACGGGAGGCTGGGACGCGATGCGCAAGCTCTTTGACGAGCACGTCGCCAGCGTCTGCGGCATGACCGTGGTCGACCACATCCACTTCGACAGCATCGTTCCGGGCATCACCGATGAGGCCGTCGAGGACTGCGCCGAGCAGGTGCGGGAAGCGGTCAGAACGCGGTTCTAGCGACCCAGCGCCACCTTCAGCCGGTCGAGGATTCGCCGCCGCTCGCCGTCGCTGGCGGCTTCCTCCAGCTTCAGTTCGAGGTCGTTGAGCAGCTCGGCTCGCACATTGTGCCAGTCGAAGGCCGTCGTGGCCTCGGTGGCGATCCGGCAGGGCTCGCCGGTGTCGGCCGCTGTCGCCGTGGAGAGGATGAAGGCCTGGTCCATGCCGGGCAGGACAATCTGGTCGGCCGGGAACACCCCGCCCGACAGCCGCTGCTGCAACCCCATCCGGCTGGCGGGCTCGCCGTGGAGCAGGAATACCTTCCCCGCCACCGCGCCGCGAGCCTTCGCCCAGTTCACCAGCCCCTTCGCGTCGGCATGCCCGGAGTAGGCGTCGAAGTAGCGGATGCGGGCCCTCACCCGGACCGGTTCGCCCTGGATGCGGACCATCTCCCGGCCCTCCTGCAGCAGCCGCCCCAAGGTGCCCGCCGCCTGGAAGCCGCTGAGCAGCACGGTCGCCTCCTCGCGCCAGAGCAGGCGTTTGAGGTGCTTGCGGATGCGCCCGGCGTCGCACATGCCGCTGGCCGCCATGATGATGTGCCAGCCGCGCAGCCGCTCGAGTTGGTCGCTGTCGCGCGGGCTGGCCAGCGGGAAGATGCGGCCGGGCGCCTGGATGCCCGCGAACGGATTGTGGCCGTCCTGCTGCCAGCCGCGCTGGAGGAACACGTCGGTCGCCTTGATGGCCAGCGGCGAGTCCAGAAAGATATCGCCCGCCGGCGCGTCGCCGGAATCCATCACCTGGACAAGGTCGGCCAGCAGCTCCTGCGTCCGCTCCACCGCAAACGCCGGGATCACCAGCGGGCCGCCCGCGGCATGGGCGTCCTTCAGCTCCTGCGCCAGGGCGCGGCGCCGGGCGGCCGGATCGAGCGCCTCGCGCTCGCGGTCGCCGTAGGTGCTCTCCATGATCAGGTGGTGCAGGCCTTGCGTCGGCGCGTCCGGATCGGCCTCGTAGTCGCGCCCGCCGGGCCCAAGATCGCCGGAGAACAGCAGCCGCAGCGGCCCGTCCGCTTCGTCGATCTCCACCTCGATGGAGGCGGAGCCAAGGATATGCCCTGCGTTCCAGTAGCGGGCGCGGATGCCCGGCGCGACCTCGTCCCACTCGCCGTACTTCACCTTCTCGAACTGGCGCATGATCCGCTCGGCGTCGCGGGCGGTGAAGATTGGCGTCACCGGCCCGCGGCCGCGATGCTCGTTGCGGCGGTTGAGGAAAAGGACCTCGTCCTCCTGGATATGCCCGGCGTCGGGCAACAGCACGCCGCAGAGGTCGCGCGTGGCGGCGGTGGCATAGATCGGCCCGCCGAACCCGGCCCGCATCAGCTTGGGCAGCTGGCCGGAGTGGTCGATGTGGGCGTGGGTCAACAGGACCGCGTCGAGGCGCTTCGGCTCGAAGGGAAACGGGTCGTAGTTCAGCGCCTTCAGCGTCTTGGGCCCCTGGAACAGCCCGCAATCGATCAGCACCTGCGCCTTGCCGGTGGTCAGATGGGCGCAGAAGCCGGTGACGCATCCGGCCGCGCCGTGAAAGGCGAGCTTCACCGTCATGCCAGTTCCTCCTCCAGCGCCCCGGCCAGCAGGCCCGCGAGCGGCGCGGCGTTGGTGGAATGGGCGACGGAGTCGGTCGAGATGACCCGCGCAACACCCGCCGCCTTCAATCGCGCCTCGACTTCTGGCCCGAACAGCGCATGGACGACGCCCACCTCGATGGAGGCCGCGCCCGCCCGTTTCAACTGCTCGGTCGCGGCCAGGATGGTCGTCCCGCTTGAAGCGACATCGTCGACGATCACCCCCCGGCGGCCCTTCACGACGGAGAGGTCCGGCGCGGTCAGCCGCACCTGCCGGTCGCCATCGCGTTCCTTGTCGAACAACACCAGCTCGCCCCCGAGCCGGTCGGCGATCCGCTGGGCCCACGGCGCGGACTCCCGGTCCGGGCCGACCACCACAGGCGCCTCGCCCGCCAGCGCATCGGCCAGAGATCCGGCGGCGGAGAGATCGTCGGCGCGGATGCCCATGACGGCGGACAGGTCCTTCGTCCGATGCAGGTGCGCGTCCACCGTCACCACCCGGTCGAAGGCGCGCCCGAGCAGGGCGCAGATCACGTCCCGGCTCACCGGCTGGCCCGGCGCGAACACCGCGTCCTGGCGCAAATAGCAGAGGTAGGGACAGACCAGTACGAGCCGCTCCGCCCCCGCCCGCCGGGCTGCATCCGCCGCCAACAACAGCGGCATGAGCTTGGGGTTCGGCCGGTCCAGCGACCGATAGATCGCCGTCGTCCTTTCCGCGCCCGGCACGGTCGGCAGCGTCTCGCCGTCGGGAAGTTCGTGGGCAGCGATGAGGCCGAGCTCCACCCCCAGCGCTTTCGCCAGCCGCCCGGCGGGCGCGGCCTCGTCCTGGAAGGCGAGCAGTCTCATCCGCCGACCTTGAAGCCGGAAGCCTCATCGGCGGCGTCCTTGGCGAACCCGAAGTCGGCCGGGTCGAGCCCATGTATCCGATAGAGCGGCTCACCTGCCCGCACCGGATCGCCGACCTTCTTGAGCAGGTCGATGCCCGCGCCCGGATCGGTCGGGGCGCCGGCCAGCCGGGCGACCTGGGCAATGCGCAGGCAATCGACCGCCTGCACCCAGCCCGCATGCGGCGCGGCGACCTCATAGCAGAGCGGCGCCAGCTCGTTCTGCAGCGGCGAAGGCCCCTGAGCGGCGGCGATCTCTTCCAGCTTGGCCATGGCCGCGCCGCTGTCCAACAGTTCGCGCGCCCTCGCTTCGCCCATGCCGCCGTTCACGGCCGGATCGAACTCCAGCGTGTGGGCGGCGAGGTGAATGGCCTTTTCCCGCAGGTCGGCGGGCGCATCGGCGCGGTTTTGCAGCACCGCCAGCACGTCGCGCGCCTCCAGCACCGGCCCCACGCCGCGCCCGATGGGCTGCGAACCGTCCGTCGTCAGCAGGTCGATGGTCAGCCCCAGCCGGGAACCGACGAACTCGAACAGCTTGCGCAACCGCATCGCCGCCGAAACATCCCGCAGCTTGGCCGAGATGCCCACGGGCATGTCGACGACCAGATGGGTCGAGCCCGCCGCCACCTTCTTCGACAAAATCGAGGCCACCATCTGCTCGGGCGTGTCGATGGACAGCGGCCGCTCGACCGAGATCAGCACGTCGTCGGCGGGCGACAGGTCGACCCGCCCGCCCCAGATCAGGCAGCCGCCGCACTTCTCCACCACCGCCCGCATCTCGTCCTCGGAGAGATCGACGCGCGCCAGCACCTCCATGGTGTCGGCGGTCCCGGCGGGCGAGGTGATGGCGCGCGACGAGGTCTTGGGGATCGTCAGCCCGTGGGCTGCGACAATCGCCACCACCAGCGGCGAGGTCCGGTTGCCGGGCACCCCGCCGATGCAGTGCTTGTCCACGATCATCGGCCGGTCCCAGACCAGCTTCTGGCCCGCGTCGACCATCGCCTGGGTCAGGCTCAGCGTCTCTTCGGGCGTCATGAAGCTGGCGCAGGCGATCAGGAAGGCGGCGACCTCCATGTCGGAGTAGCGGTGGGCGGCGAGGTCGGCGACCACGTCGTGCAGCTGTGCGCCGGTGAGCGTCTCGCCGTGGACCTTCGAGCGCACCGCATCGAGGCTGCGCGGCGGCGGCGACGGTTCGATCACCGCCATCGCGCCTGGCCTGGCGTTCAGCCGCCGGAACGCGGGCTGCGCCAGCCCGATCTCATCGGGCGCGACGAAGGTCGGATCGTCGGAAATCACGATGCTGGCCAGGATCGAGAAGCCGTTCATCCGGACCTCGACCTTGCGCGTGCCCCGCAACCGCTCGGGCCTGAGCGCCGTGCAGGAGCGCGACAAGACCACCAGGTTTTCCCGGAAGTTGTCGATGGGCAGCGCTTTGACCTTCAGCATCGAGCCTGCCTACCACGGCCCAGCCTGAGCCGATTGATCTGCCGCAACCTCATGGGACGAGCACCGCCGCGCCGGCGAACGCGCCCGAGCGCAGATCGTCCAGCGCCTCGTTGGCCCGATCGAGGCGGTAGGTGTGGACGTGCGGCTTCACCCCCGCCCGCGCCGCCATCGGCAGGTATTCCAGCGCATCGCGCCGCGTCAGGTTGGCTACCGACACGATCCGCCGTTCTTCCCAGAGGATGTCGTACGGGAACGAGGGGATGTCGCTCATGTGGATGCCGCCGCAGACCACCGTGCCGCCCTTGCGCACCACCTTCAGCGCGGCCGGAACCAGCGCGCCGACGGGAGCGAAGACGATGGCGGCGTCCAGTTCTTCCGGCGGCGTCTCTTCCGAGCCGCCCGCCCAGACGCAGCCCAGTTCGCGCGCCAGCCCCTGCGCGCCCTCGTCGCCCGAGCGTGTGAAGGCATAGACCGCCTGCCCCTCGAAAATCGCCAGTTGCGCCAGCAGGTGCGCCGCCGCGCCGAAGCCGTAGAGCCCCAGGCGCTTCACCGGCCGCGCCTCCTGCGCCTTTCGCCACGAGCGGTAACCGATCAGCCCCGCACACATCAGCGGCGCGGCTTCGGCGTCGGAGAACCCATCGGGGATCGGGAAGCAGTAGTCGGCGCGCGCGATCACCGTGTCCGCATAGCCGCCGTCGCGCGTGTAGCCCGTGAAGCCGGGGTGATCGCAGAGGTTCTCCTCGCCTTCGACACAATATCGACAACGCCCGCAGGTCTCGCCCAGCCACGGCACGCCCATGCGTTGGCCGACGCTGACGCCCGTGACGCCCTCGCCCACCGCGTCCACCACGCCGGCAATCTCATGGCCAAGCACCACGGGCGAGCGTCGCGGCGGCAGTTCTTCGTCGGCGATGTGGAGGTCGGTTCGGCAGACGCCGCAGGCCCGCACCCTCAGCCGCAGCTCACCTGGACCCGGTTGCGGATCGGGCCGCAGCTCTTCGCAAAGCCGTGCGCCCGGCGAGGCGAGGATCATCGCGCGCATGGCGAGAGCCTAACAGAAAAGGCCTCGCGGCGATCCGGGGGGAGTGGGTCCGCGAGGCCATACTGATCATCATCGGGGTAGAGGCCCCACAGCGATTGGGGGGAGTGTCTGTGGGGCCCCTGTGCATTTCAGGCCGGGTTGAGGTACCTGGATGCAAGGCGAAGGTGGCGCCGAGCGCGTATATCGTCTTTGCGCTGGATCAATTCTTCCGTGCATCCTGGGGCCGATCAACACGGCCTCCGATCAAGGAGCCTCGATGACCAAAGCGCCGCCCGCCCGGCTGGACGACTTGATCGCCAAAGCGCGTCAGTTGCCCAAGCTGACCGCCGCCATCTGCCACCCCTGCGATCCCGCCTCCATCGAGGGTGCCTGCGAAGTCGCGCGGCTGGGCTTCATCGATCCCGTGCTGGTCGGCCCCGAGGCGAAGATCCGCGCGGCGGCGCAGGCGGCGAAGGCGGACATCTCGGGCTTCCGGATCGTCACCACGCCCCACAGCCATGCCGCCGCCGCCCAGGCCGTGGCGATGGTGCGCGAAGGTCAGGCGCCGGTGCTGGTGAAGGGCTCGCTGCACACCGACGAGCTTATGAGCGCGGTGGTGGACGCCGCCACCGGCCTGCGCACCGACCGGCGCATCAGCCATGTGTTCGTCATCGACCTGGCCTCCTACCCCCGCCTGCTGCTGATCACCGATGCGGCGGTCAACATCGCCCCCTCCCTCGAGGAAAAGCGCGACATCGTCCAGAACGCCATCGACCTCGCCCAGGCCATCGGTGTGGAGCGCCCCAAGGTCGCGATCGTCTGCGCGGTCGAGACGGTGACCTCGAAGCTGAAGTCGACCATCGACGCCGCAGCGCTGTGCAAGATGGCCGACCGAGGGCAGATCGCGGGCGGCGATCTCGAAGGCCCGCTCGCCTTCGACAACGCGATCAACCTGGAAGCGGCGAAGGACAAGCATATCGGCGGCGACGTGGCCGGGCAGGCGGACATCGTCGTTGTGCCCGACCTGGAGGCCGGCAACATGCTCGCCAAGCAGCTGACCTTCCTGGGCGGCGCGGAGTCGGCCGGCATCGTGCTCGGCGCCCGCGCGCCCATCGCGCTGACCAGCCGCGCCGACAGTGTCGAGGCGCGCGTCGCCTCCTATGCGCTCGCCGCCCTGCTGGTCGACAAGCGCCGGCGCGAGAAGCCCGTCGCCGGATGAAGACCGTCCTGGCCCTCAACGCCGGTTCAGCGACGCTGAAGTTCGCGCTCTACAAGGCTGACGGACTTGAGCTTTTGGCGAGAGGGCTTGTCGATTGCTGGGGCGCGGCCGAGCAGCACCTTGTCATCACCGGCGGCGGCGAGACCCTGTTTGAGGGCCAGGTCAAGGGCGATGCCGAAGCCGCAATCGCCTTCATCCTCGACTGGCAAAACCGCCAGTGGCCCGACGCCGAGGTCGGCGTCGTCGGCCACCGCATCGTCCACGGCGGCGCGGACTATCGCGGGCCGGTGCTCGTTACGCCTGAGGTCATGGCGAAGCTGGAAAGCTTCACCGCGCTGGCCCCCCTGCACCAGCCGGCCGGGCTGGCGGGTCTGCGCCTCGCCCGGCACGCCTGCCCTGGCGTGCCCCAGACGGCCAGTTTCGACACCGCCTTCCACCACACCATGTCGGCGACCGCCGCGCGCATCGCCCTGCCCCGCGCGTACGAGGCCCAAGGCATCCGCCGCTACGGCTTCCACGGCCTCTCCTACGCCTGGATCGCCGGCCGCCTGGAGACGCTCGACCCCGCGCTGGCCAAGGGCCGCGTCATCGTCGCCCACCTCGGCAGCGGCGCCAGCCTCTGCGCCCTGCGCGAGGGCAAAAGCGTCGACACCACCATGGGCTTCTCCGCGCTCGACGGCCTCGTCATGGGAACGCGCACCGGCAGCATCGACCCCGGCGTTCTGCTCCACCTCCTGCAAGGCGGCATGTCCGAGCCGGATCTCACCGACCTGCTCTACAGACGCTCAGGATTGCTCGGCGTCTCAGGCGTCAGCGCCGACATGCGCACTCTGCTCGCCAGCGACGCGGCCCCGGCCCGCGAAGCCATCGACCTCTACGTCCGCCGCATCGTCCGAGAGACCGGCGCGCTCGCCGCCATACTCGGCGGCCTCGATGGCTTCGTGTTCACGGCGGGAGTGGGCGAGAACGCCGCTTCCATCCGAGCTTTGGTCTGCAAGCAGCTGGAATGGCTTGGTTTCTCGCTTGACGAGACCGCCAACACGGCTGGCGGTGAGCGCCGGATCAACGCGCCGGGATCAAAGCCCGTCTGGATCATCCCGACCGATGAGGAGAGCGTGATCGCCTCCGAGGCCGCCCGCCTCACTTGCGGGTCCGCACCACGATCCCATCCTTCGTGACCGCCTTCACGTCCTCCCACTTCAGCCGCTTGCCCGAACGGCTCGACGCCATCCGCTGGATGAAGCCGCGAGCCCCATAGACCAGCGCCGTCACCTGGCCGTCCTTCGCGTGCACCTCATGCACGCAGCCGAGCCGCTCCCCGCTCTCGCTGAGCACGCGCGCGCCATCGAGTTGATGCAGCCGGATCATGAGGTGGGGACCTTTTCGAAGCGGCGGACCCAGCGGTTCTCCACGACCCGAAGGCCGACCTTCTCGCCGGGCACGTTCAGGAAGATGCGGGCGGAAATCTTGTCGACGGCGCTCCAGGGCACCTTCGTCACCCGCGACCCCGAAATCCGCTTCACGAGCCAGAACAGCCACTTGGGGATACGACCTTCATACGCGCCCGGCCCCACCAGAAGGCTCTTGATCCGCAGCGGTCCGCCCGGCTTTCCATCCAGCTCTATGTCGTCACAGACGCCGCAGTTGCGGCCGTCCCTGTCGACGATCTGCAGGTCGCGCACCTCGGCGAGGAGCTTGAGCGAGGCGTCCGGTTTCACAGCTTGCCTCCTTGGGTCACGAAGTAGAGCGGCAGCGCGGCCGCTGCGGCCAGGCAGATCATCACGTAGAACACCCAGCCCAGCGTGTTGCTCACCGGCCCGTTGACGTGCTGGTTCATGTACTTGCGGTCGTTGGCGATCAGGATCAGCGGCAGGTAGGTCGCCGGCAGGACCACGATCGACAGCACCACCGCCCATTCGACCAGATCGAGCGGCTTGATCCCGGTCAGCAGGATCGCGAAGGCCAGCGCGAAGGCGGCGATCCAGGCGATGGTGAAGCGCGGCGCCTCATGCGGCTTCTTGTAGCGCCCCCACTCCCAGCCGAGGAATTGCGCAAGGCTATAGGCCGACGACAGTCCCGTCTCCACCGCCGCTCCGCTGAAGGCGAACACCATGCCGAGCAGCGCCAGCAAAAGCCCGGTCTTGCCGATCGGAATCGCCGCCTCCAGCGCCGAGGTCCCGATGATCGCGGGATCGACGTGCTCGGGGCGAAACAGCACCGCGGCGTTGATCAGCACCGCGATCGCCAGCAGCGAGCCCAGTCCGAACCCGACGATGGCGACCATCCGGTTGACCATCAGGTCCTTGGGCTTCCACTGCTCCTCCACCCCGCCCGAGGAGTAGAAGTAGGTCTCGTAGGGAAACAGCACCGCGCTCATGATCGCCACCACGAAGTAGCCGTAGGTGACGAGGTCCTTCAGCGGCAGGCTGACCGGCGCCTGCGGGATGAAGCCTCGCGCCACCCCGCCCCAGTCCGGATGGATCTTCACCGTCGCAATGGCGAAGACGATCATGAGGAGGCCAAGCAGGCCGAACAGCCGCTCGATCCACTTGAACGGCAGCGCCCAGATGATCCCCACCAGCGCCAGCGTCGTCAGCCCCGCCAGCAGCGAATAGGGCAAGCCGGTCAGGTACTTCAGCGCCATCGCCGTCCCGCCGATCTCGGCCGAGCAGGTGATGATGCTGGTCACCACCGAGGCGATCAGCGCCACGATCCCGGGCCCAAGGTCCAGCCGTTGGCGCATCAGGTTGAACACCGGCTGCTTGGTGATCGCCGCCACCCGCCCGCTCATCTCGCCGAACACGGCGATGGCGACGGTGGAGATGGCGAACACCCAGATCAGCGAGAAGACGAACCGCGACCCGGCCTGGGCGGCGAAGACGAGTTCGGAAACATCCACGAACCCGCCGACGGCGGTCATGATGCCAAGCGTGATCTCAATCAGCCCGCCCATGCGGTCCTTCCATGGCGAGCAGTTGGGCGGCGATGGCGCGCAAGGCGGCGATATCGGAGGTCTTCGTCGCCTCGATGGCCCGCTGGGTGATGGGCGAGAGGTCGGGCGTCTTCTTCTGCGCCTGCTTGGCGAGGCTCTTCAGCTCGTCCAGCGCATCCTGCTGCATCTCGTTGGCGTAGGTCTGGCTAACCAACCCGTGCACCCGCGCGTCGGCCACCAGCGCGGCCTCGGCCACGACGGTGCGGGCGCCGCGGATCTGGACCAGCTTGCCGCTGTCGATGTCTTCCGCGTGCGCCATCATCGGCGCGGCGAGAAGGGCGAGGACCAGCAGCGGCTTGAGCTTCATTTCCGCTGAACGCGGTAAGGAGGGTCAAGCTCCCTGCAGGGTTTCCTCACGCTCGCGGGTCTGCCGTCGCCACAGGACCGCGTACTCGCCGGGATGCGCCAGCAGGTCCTCGTGGCGGCCGCGTTCGACGATCTTTCCCCGGCGCAGGACCACGATCTCGTCGGCGTCGGCGATGGTGGAGAGGCGGTGGGCGACGACCAGCATGGTGCGCCCGGCCTTGGCCTTGCGCAGCGTCGCCTGGATGGCTGCCTCGGTGCGGCTGTCCAGCGCGCTGGTCGCCTCGTCGAGGATCAGCACGCGCGGATCGGCGAGCAGGGCCCGCGCCAGACCCACCCGCTGGCGCTCACCGCCGGAGAGCTTCAGGCCCCGCTCGCCGACCCGGGTCGCCATGCCCTCGGGCAGGGCCTCGATGAAGTCGCCGAGCTCGGCCGCGCGGGCGGCGTCCCACACGTCCTCCTCGGTCGCGCCGGGCCGTCCGAAGGCGATGTTCGAGTAGAGGCTGTCGTTGAACAGGGCCACGTCCTGCGGCACCAGCGCCATGGCCTTGCGCAGCGCAGCCCCCTTCAGCTGGCGCAGGTCAACGCCGTCGATCAGCACGCGGCCCTCCTGCGGATCGATCAGGCGCAACGCCAGCCGCACCAGCGTCGTCTTCCCCGCGCCGGACGGCCCGACCAGCGCCACCGTCTGCCCCGGGTCCGCGCGGAAGCTGACATCGCGCAGGCCCTCGGCGCGCGCGCCGTGGCGGAAGGAGACATGCTCGAACACCACTTCCCCGCCGCGCCGTCCGGTCGGCGGCAGGTCGACGGCGTCGGGCGCCTCGACGATGTCGGGCTTCTGGCGCTGCAGCTCGAGCATGGCCTCCATGTCGATCAGCGACTGGCGTATCTCGCGGTAGGCGAAACCCAGGATGTTCAGCGGGCCGTAGAGGCCGATCAGGATCAGGATCGAGGCGGTGACATCGCCCGGCCCCATCTTCCCCGCCGCGGCCTCAAATCCGGCCAGCACGGCCATGATGGCCAGACCCGCGCTCATGATCGCCGTCTGCACGACGTTCAGCAGCGACAGCGAGGTCGTCGCCTTCACCTGGGCGTTGGCGTAGGCGGTCAGCGACTGCTGATAGGTGGCGACCGCACGCGCCTCGCCGCCGAAGGCCTTCACCGTTTCGTAGTTCAGGAGCGCGTCCACCGCCCGCCCCGACGCCTCTGCATCGGCCTCGTTCAGCGCGCGGCGATGCGCGATCCGCCAGTCGGAGATGGCGAAGGTGATGGCGCCGTAGATCACCACCGTGACCACCGCCGTCGCCGCGAACCGCCAGTCGTACTTCTTGGCCAGCACCACGGCGGCGATCACCAGCTCGATGGCGGTCGGACCGAGGTTGAAGATCAGGCTGCGCAGCAGGAAGTCGATCGACCGCGCGCCCCGCTCGATCACCCGCGACAGCGAACCCGTGCGCTTGGTCTGGTGAAAATCGACCGACAGCGCGAGCGCGTGGGCGAAGGTCTCGCTCGCCGCCCGGTTCTGCGCCGCCTGCGCCACCGGCGTGAAGATGGCGTCCCTGGCCTGAGGCGCCGCCGCCGACAGGAACCGGATCATCGCCCAGCCGATGGCCAGCCCCGCAAACGCCGCGCTCACCTGCACCGCCGCGCCGTGGCCGCGTCCCAGCTTGTTGACCGCCGCGCCCAGCAGCAGCGGCGCCATCACGCCCAACACCTTGCCGGCCAGCGTCAGCGCCAGCGACACCGTCAGCCGCCACCTCAGCCCCGGCGCGCGCGAGCGCAGCACCAGCCGGATCAGGTCGGCCATGGCGGGGAAGAAGCTGATCCCCACGTCCGACGGCGCGACGGCGCCGGCGGCGGCTTCACGGCGGGACGGCGCCGAGGCGCGGACATGGCTCAAGCGGCCGGCCTTTCAAACAACAGCGTCGTCTGCTCGCCCCCCCCGGGCGTCATCCAGTCCACCCGCCAGCCGAAGTCCGTCCGCGCGCCGGCATAGGGCCCGCCGGTCAAATGCGCCGGGCCGCCGATATCGACCTGCCGCACGTCCTCGCCGCCCTGCCCCGCCACCTCGAAGGCGTGCGAGCCCGGCTTCAGCGGCTCGGCCAGCGGCATGACGAACCGGCCCTGGGAGTCGCTCTTGGTTTCGCCCCGCCGCGCGCGATCCACCCGCAGCGCCAGATCCACCCCCGGCGCCGCGACGCCAGAGACGACCGCCCCGCCGCCCCGGTCATAGTCGATGGCCAGGATACGCGGCGCCTTCGAGGCCGGGGCCAGCACCACCGCGCCCGCGCCGCCGCGCAGCTGCGCCACCGCGCCGCCGGCGGTGACCAGAACGTAGCCCTCCGCCTGCGCCATCCGCTCGCCGTCCTTCATGGAAAGCCCGTAAAGGTTCACCGGCCGCGCGGGCGTGACGCTCGCACTCCATCGCCCCTTCGCGTCGGCCTGCGCGAACTGCGCATCTCCGGCCGGCGAGGCGATCCGCACCCGCGCGTTCGGCGCCGCCGAGCCCTCCAGACGAACGACGGCGCCGCTCGCGCGCACAGCCGTCACGCGCGGCGGCTCCAAGTATCCCGCTTCCGCCGCCGTCTCCGGCGCGGTCCTGTTCTGGGGAGTCACGGCCTTGCCGCCGCACGCCGCCAGCGCAAGGGCGAAGGCCGCAAGCCCCGCCCACCTGATCGGTCGAACCTTCACGGAACCCTTGAAACCCCCTGCGCGTAGATCGATCATGAGTGTAGATCGTAACCGCACGGCGCGCCCGCAAGCGCGCCTTTTTCATCCGGAGGTGAACGCCGATGCCCGCTAAGTCCAGACCGGTGGATTCGGTCTGCGTCTATTGCGCCTCATCGGACGCCGCCGATCCCGAATTCCTGACCGCCGCAACGCGCTTGGGCGA
>Ga0157373_10001662_pt1 | contig 16982 bp, 20 predicted proteins | sample C65metaG_FD_113460 | JGI IMG/M metagenome (GOLD analysis project Ga0157373, IMG submission 113460) | Corn rhizosphere microbial communities from Kellogg Biological Station, Michigan, USA - C6-5 metaG | ecosystem: Host-associated > Plants > Roots > Rhizosphere > Soil | place: USA: Michigan... | reverse complement strand
TCAAGTATAACATAATATAGAGTAATTACCCCCAATTATTGAGTATTTATACGCTGGTTATAAAGTGCCAGTATCTTTAACTTGTCATGTTATTTACTCAAATCTAAATTGCGCTATGATTATCGACGAGACCCTGAGAAAACTATGTGATCATTCAACTCATCACTATTTCCTCATAGATATCCTCAATGATATCATTATTTATTCAAATTCAGCTTTCAACCATCTTTTTGGCTCAGTGACACGACCATCAATTTTACTGGAATTTGTACATCCCGAGGATCGTCAATATGTATTACACAATTATGCCTCCTGCAGGATGGGCAAGCAAATCAATGATTTCGAATGCCGGATACAAATTAACGAGGAGCATTATCATTTTAAAATTTCTGCGGTTTGTGTCAATGATAATGCAGGTCAGATCATTATAGGTTGCAGGGCAGAAGATATGACCATAATGACCGAGTATATCAGATCAATTACTGATCATAATAAAAAAAAGAATTCTATTTTAAATATTGTTGCACACGATCTTGTTGCACCCATAGGATCAATCGAAGCATTAACTTCTTTGCTAGGTTCAGGCACCGCCGGTCACTGCGACCTGGAAATGCAGGAGTATCTTCAAATGATCAACAGAAGCAGTAAAAAATGTATCAATCTTATTCAAAATTTTATCAATAGAGAATTTATGCAAAGCACGGCGATAAGAATCGTCAAAACGCGTATAGATCTCGTAAGCAAGATGAATGTCATGCTAGCGGAGTATCAGTGTCATTCCTCCAGCTTGCAGAAACAATTTTCAGTTGAGAGCAATAGAGAGAAAATATATGTAGATCTTGATGAAGATAAATTTTTCCAGGTCATCAACAATCTTATTTCCAATGCACTCAAATTTACGCATGATCAGGGAAAGATCAGCATCCGGCTGCAGGAAGAAGAGCTGTGTGTAATGATCAGTGTGATAGATGATGGCATTGGTATACCCGAAGAACATCACAAAAACCTTTTTCAGGAATATACACCGGCGCGTAGAAAGGGGCTCAAAGGAGAACAGTCACATGGATTAGGTATGTCTATCATCAAAACCATCGTAGAATGGCACCAAGGCACCATATGGTTTAATAGCACAGAAAATAAGGGAACAACCTTTTTTATAAAAATACCTAAATAAATTTTATAACTTACAAACAATTAATTAGCAATTATTAACTACAGCAGTCTGTTTTACAATATATTGGACTTATCCAAATCTGATACCTTTCAATATTCTCTTGTTTATATGAGCAAGGCAGATCCTGCTATGTCCAATAAAGAGTTACAGCATCTCCTTCTGCAAGCCAATCAGGCTAATGCAAAGTGCGGGATCACAGGTATGCTAATTTATGTTGAAGGTGTATTTGCCAGCTTAAGTGATCCTGAAGTACATCCATTGATAACGGGAAGATTTATTCAGGTTTTAGAAGGCTCAAAAAAAGATGTTCAAAAAACATTTAAAAAAATAGAGGCTGATACCAGACATCACGATGTCGTTATACTTCAGGAATCAGAGAAGATGGTTAGAGATTTTGAAAACTGGTGGATGGGATTCCGGTCTTTTACACTTGAGGAATATTCCAACTTACCTTCATTTTTCCATCTCGACAATTCATTTGTAGAATTTGCCGATCAACAATTAGATAATCTTCCCCTGCAATTTCTTAAGTCTTTCTATCAAGAGGGACAAATTTAATCTTCCAGCTCACTGTACAAAAGGTCCGCAGTAGATTAACCCTTCTTCACAATTTGTATTTAGGTTAAACTAATTAAAACTATTATCTCTACCACATGTAGTTTGAGTAACTAATTAATTTACTATGAGTTCGAACGAAGAAAAAGATAAAGAAGAGAAAGCGGTTTCCGTGTTAAAAGATGTGAATCAAAAAGCAGCTGACAAACCTATTGATCAGGCTGTTCCTAAAGATGATCAGCCCAGCTCTGAAGAAGCTGCGGAGCAGGTAAAGGGAAGTGACGCTGATATAGACGAGCATGTTGGTTTTGACGATCAGCCTGATTCTGAAGAAGCTGCTGAAGAGAGCCGGGGCAGTGACGCCGATACTGACAAAAGCACATAAAGGCAGCGTTATCAAATGCTAAAAATGTAAACGCTTTAAAATTAATGATCAAGTCCAAAAATTATATGAGTGAACATACCTCAATTCAGAATGATGACAGGTTTGCCAACCGCATCAGAGTCTTTGAAGAGCGTATAGCCATCTTACAGGATGCCTATGCGTACTGGTTCCAGATGCGTAGGACGCCGGAGAATCCTTCAGCTACTGACGGCATACAGAATTACTATCGTTATTACTTAGATTCCAATAACCATATCGCCTTGTATATCAAAGATACATTGCATATAGAAATCCGTCTTGAGTGCACAACTGCTTTCAATGACATTTTTCCATCCTGATGAGTCACAATATCTCTTAGGACATACAATACATAACCATTAAATTATTATATCATGAATGAAGATTTGTTTTTAAAAGGCCAGCGTGTGATTACCCCAGATGGTGATGGCGAAGTAGTGGATTCAATCGGACATACCATCAGCGTTAAGCTGGATAGCGGAGATACCAAAGATTTTGATGCTGAAGAACTACGGGATAACAATAGTGCGGGCTAGCTGATCATCCTACCCTTCCATCCTATAGTTTTTGTAGATGTGCGTTGCACTGCCAGACAGCCTATATGAAGAAGGCTCAGCATCTGTACAGGATGAAGGCAGGCATTTAGCAGCCCTTTTTGTCCAGACACACTTGAGGTCATCAGGCGTGTTAGCACTATGATCGTGCACAGGGGAATAATCAGATAGATATCCATCGTAGCCAGAATCAGTAATGGGCCTAGCAATACGCAGATCAAAAACAAGATAAAAAGTGGTATACTATCATTAAATGGAGTGATAAAATTTTTGCTAAATCCATCTACGGCATCAGAGTAAGAACTATACATTCTGCAGCTAAACAACCCATTGGCCATCAATCCGTCCCCTGTTTCGCCTTCAGTTTTAATCAGACGCATAATTTTGATATCTTCAGTTACCTCATTACGTACTTTTTCATGCCATTGATGTCTACGGTATAGAGCGGCATCAAATAACATGAATTGACCGCATGCTGCTGCAAAAACCGGGTTAGAATTTCCAAAGATGAGCTTCAGTGGTAATAGGGTAAGCAACAGGTAATTCATCAGGGGGATTACGCTATGCTCTCCAATTGTTTTCATCTGCTGGTCTGGGAAAAGACTAAGCAGCGATAAATGATTTCTTTTCATGTGTTCAATGGCACTGCCCAGCAATCCAGTTTCAAAGCTTACGTCTGCATCTACAAAAAGAAGATAATCTCCGGATGCCTGTTGTGCCAGTTGCCAGCAAGCGAAGTTTTTCCCTGTCCAGCCTTTTGGTAAGGGCCGGCCATTAATGATCCTGACATTGTTTTTTCTTGCCGCATATGCTTCTGCGAGAATCAACGTTTTATCCGTTGAATTATCATTGAGCACTAATACCTCGCAGTTTATAAAATTCTGAGCACCTATCGATTCCAATAAGTTTATAATATTATGCTCCTCATTCCGAGCAGGAATGAGTATAGATATCCTTTCATTGCAAAAAATATTACCCGGTTGTAATTTCGGTATTGATATAAAATTATATCCGGCTACCATCAAACGAATGATTAAAAAAAGAAATATAATGAAAAGGGTAACAGTCACGGGGATCAATTTGGAGTAGAACCAACAGATGACCGTTTAGTTCTAATTATATTTTATCATCTTAAAAAACAAGATAGCTGTGCAAGGGATCATGGCTGGCCGGACAGGCAATATTGCAGATGAGGCGCTATCATATTAGCAACGCTGCTATGCTACTTGTACATCAAGATCAAAGTAAAAAGTCGCTCCTTTGCCTTTTTCACTGATCACTTTGATTGATGATTGATGATAACGTAAAATTTCAGACACCAGATACAGACCAATCCCTAATCCTTCCCCCTGGAATGTAGTGTCGTTATCTACCGTATAAAAGCGTTCAAATAAACGCTCCTGATCTAATGCATTGATACCTATACCCTGATCAATGACTGCAACACGTATCTTTTGACCGTCCTTTTTACATTGTATCCATACCCTCTCTCTATCCCCAGAATTTTTTATCGCATTGCTGATCAGGTTAGTTAACACCTGGCCCATTTTCTCCCGGTCGGCAAATACAGAAACCTCCTGGCAGTCGGTGCTAATCTCAACGGTTTTATCCGAAACAAAATTTAAGTCATCTGCAATTTCATGAATAAGAGACGTCAAACTGAAAGATTCAAGATCAAGCGTCATTCTTCCTTCATGGTATTTGTCCTGGCTCAGAAAATCCGTTAACATACTGGCCATTTTTTTTGCCTGCAGCTCTGCCCTAAGCAGTGCATTTATTTCAAAACCATTGTCCTCCTGCGTTGCCCTTCGCTTTAAAATCTGGATATATGATGTGAGCGAAGTCAATGGTGTTTTAAGCTCATGGCTAACCATGGCAATAAAGGCAATCTTTCTCTGTTCCTCTTTCTTAATTTCTGTAATGTCTTTTGTAAAACATCGCGTATGGATAAATTTACCATCTTTCAATAATACATTTGAACTGATGAGTACATGCCTCAGGCTACCATCCCTGGCCCTTAGACTGGCAGGATAGTTATTCAGTGTCTCATTATTTATCAGGCGGGTTAAGATATCACTGATAATTTCAGGGTTTGCATGGAAATTACTAATCGGCTGTCCCACATAGTCATCATATGAGAAGCCCAGGGCATCAAGCTCTGCTTGATTTGCCCATAAGATTATACCATTCTCATCTACCCAGTGCAGCGGGATGGATGCGTTTTCAACAAAGTCACTGAGCTCTTCAACCTTGGCATTCAGTTCTATATTCCAAATCTTGTACTGTTCCAGTTCAGCTTTTAATGTTTCAATTTCATCCATAGTGATTGATATGTAGCTGTCATTTTAAATTAAACATTTTGCTGTTACAGCTATTTATTGAAGCTAACATAAAAGACAGAACCTTTATGTAATTGGCTTTCAACCCAGATCCGGCCCTTATGCTTTTCCACCACTCGTTTAACAATCGCCAGTCCTACACCCGATCCTTCGATACTCTTAACGTTGTCCATCCTACTGAATAAGTCAAATACGTTATTTAAATCTTTCGGGGCAATACCCAGACCATTGTCCTTTATCGTATAGCAGATGTCGTTGTCATTAACGGTTCCTTCTATATGAACAGCAGGCGCATCAACATGTTTAGAATATTTTACTGCATTTCCAATAAGGTTGGAAAATATCTGCAACATCATCATAGGATCCCCCTTGATGTCGGGTGTATCACCAATGGTAATGGTAACATTGTGCGATTCGTAGATCAGAAGCAGGTCTTTAACGATGTCCTCAATTAAGTTTAAAGTATTGATATGCTGAAATATAAATGGCGATCTCCCTATTCTGGAATAACCCAGTATAGCTTCAATCATGAGGTACATTTGATCCGCACGTTCATTAATGCGTCCTAACATCATACGGTCACGATCAGAGAAGCCCTGGCTTCTCGCTACCAGTTGGGCATACGATTTTATCGCTGCAATAGGGTTTTTAAGATCATGAGATATCGTATAACTAAATGTGTCCAGTTCATCATACGCGACCTGTAGCTGATCATTCAATAAACGGATTGCACCAGCTTTTCGGTTAATAGTATAAGTAATTTCTTCCTGCAGGCGGAGAGCGGCATTAATTTCTTCAGTAGTCCAGGCTACTGATGTAGCGAGTACAGTTTGTGACCATTGTTGAAAAGAGTTTCTTGGAGAGATGCCCAATAATCCATTCTTATTTATTGCGAGCACTTTATCCGGATTTCCTGCCCATGTTATAAATTGTGGTTGTTCAGGCTTAAAGAAAATGATGTATTCCTCTAATTCTTTAGAAATGGCCATCATCAGCATTCCGCTTGCCACACCGCAATAGCTATTTGCTGCGGGATAATGCATTGATAGATTGGTGAGGTGATAGAGAGGCTGGTCAATATTCTGCTTAAGCCATTTGATCAATTCTTTGATCTGGTCATCATCTGGCGTTAGTCCAACTTTTGTGATTTTCTTTTCATAAACTAAAACAGCACCGCTGGCATGCACAATATCCAGCATGGTCACAGGGCATTGCGTAAGCGCTTGTTCCAAACTCTCCTTTTCCTGCAGTTGTTTAGTCAGTTTATCCAGCGAACTTGTAAATGTTTCCTGGGTATACTGTTGTATTTCTTCCTGACGAAATTCTAAAGCTGATGACAAAATCTGTCCCAGCAGTTTGGATAAATCCCTCGCTAAGAAATCTATAAATTTTGGGCTATAATGATGGCAGGCTATCAATCCCCACAATTCTCCTTTACATAATATTGAAATACTGAAACTAGAGGAAACACCCATATTTTTCAAATATTGGATGTGTATGGGAGATACCGCCCTCAATTGTGAATAGGTCATGTTCAATGGCTTCAGTTGCCCAGAGGCAGCAGAAACATTTACCGGAGTACTTTCTACATTGGCTATAATTCGCGTCAAATTCAATTTATATAACTCCCTTGCTTGTTGAGGAATGTCTGTGGCAGGATAATGCAAACCTAGCCATGAAGATAACTCTTCATTTTTCGCTTCTGATATCACTTCTCCATGACCATCTTCGGCGAAACGATATATCATTACCCGATCAAAGAGAATCGTATTTTTAACTTGTGAAGCCGTATTATCAAGTACGTTCTGGAGATTTTTGTCTGCCAGCATTTTCGAAATGGAGTGTCCCATCATTTTCTGGACGTCTGGCAATGCCTCAGAGGTGGCACTTTCCAATTCCAGAAGATATTGTTCGTTAGAAGATGAAATAATGAGATAATAACTTATGTCATCTATATCCAACTTATAAGGATTGATCTGTTCAAAACTTCTGTTGACCTTTCCAATGCTTAACAAGTTCCTGATAAATCCTTCGGGTTGATTTTTACCAATCAGTTGCTCGATCGTATGCAGCTGAGAACCTATTAATTCAATGCTTGTTTTATGCAGTAAATTAAATATATTGTCACTACAATATGTTACTATATGACTCTGGTCTAGTACGAATAAAAAACCATGAGATTGTATTTGTCCTGGAATATGGATTGGTTCACTGGCGCAGTTGCTGAGGTCAATCATATATTCAGTATTAATTTATGGTTTACAAATATGCTGTTTTTAATCCGGCTTTAAGCTTTAATTAAATTTTAGGCTTTATTAATTGCCAGCTGTCTTTATCAAGACTTCTACTACCTCTTCATAAAAACTAACAGCAGTATCCATCAAATTTGCCAGCAGTCTAAAATCGTGATCCTCATGGTTCATATAAACGTCCCAGGCACCTTCCATCACCAGGTCATAGCTGGAACCATGGTCAAATGCCGAATCAAGATCCACTGATCCTGTAATCACCAGCTCACACAGGCAGTACATCGCATGCATTACAGAATAGGCAAATAATTCCAGGTCAATATCCAGATCATCCGCACAGTACATAGGGTTATCATAGATCAAACGAAAGTACAACTCATTGGCAAAGCTGCAAATATCCTTGCTCAGCACCACATTTTGCATTGTCGGTGCAAACAGATTCAGATAAGAACTCAGCAAGTCATGAATGATGGTTGCATAATTAAGCAGCAAACTGCTACGGAGATTTTTTGCACGCTTTAGCAATATCACATCTTCTTGTGCAAGCTCTTCAAAAGCCGCAAACCCCTTCATATCGGGATAATCATAAATTACTGCTGCCCGCATCCCCCATCTTACAAAATCATTGAGAATCAGCTTTACTGCAGTTATTGCCACTGCGATTTCGTAATTCTTGCTTGTCGTTAATACTTTCATAGGAATATCAATATTAGTTTTTCGTCAATTGATACAGAATGCGGAGGCGGAACATTTCCTCCGCATCTGCTTGTTATGGGAACCATATATGGAGGTTATGGCGGTCCTCCAGTATTTTGTGCAGCTTGCTGCATCGTATTAATTAAGGGTTTCATCAATTTCCGCATCATCACCAGTTTCTGTATTCTGATAAGCGTAGATTGCAGGAACTGCTGATCCCTCAGACATTTGATCAAGCTCAGGCGGTATCTTGTAGTTTTCATCGCTTATGTTTTAAAAAACAGTTTTATTTTCGTGTAGATGTAGCAGCCTGCAAAACCCATGATGGCCAGTGCGGCCACTATCCACTTCCATGAAGGCGCAGTGCTTTTTGTTTTGAGCTTTGCATCAGCAACATGCTTTTTACTGGTGCTGAGCTGCCCGCTTGTTTTTCCTTTATCCTGCTGCAAGGCTGAAGATATATCAGAGCGGGCAGATCCTAAGCGCGACTTACCTGTCAGGAGGATCCTTTCCGCCTCACCGGTAAAACCCTGCTGAGGCGTAAAGCTAAACATCCCTTTCGGCCAGATCTGTAGCATATAATCCAGGTTACTGCTGTCATGATGCAGAGTAATCTTTGCAGAGCGGCTCAACCAATCCCTTTGTTCCGTCAATTTCAGTTTGGTATCAGCACTGCTCAACTCATGCGTATTGTTCAGGTTGCTGGCTGTGTTCTTAAACAAATTGCAGTTCATTGTTAAAGTAAGCAGGCATGCCATCACTACGATGCCTGGATAGAGATCAGCTGCTTTATCCAGCCAGCTGCGCTGAAAAACGTCAGTCATGATCCGTTCCCCCTTCCCGGCCTATCCAGTCGGCCATGCGGTAGATCGTCTTCAGGTGCCTTCGTTTCCGATATACCCCCTCACCTTCCCTGCTGCCTGCAACATTCGTATTGGCCTCGATAGTGACTACCCAGTGGTGATGCACCTTTTCAATCATACCCACATGGGCAACACGGCCCAACTCGGGATAGTATAAGCCAAAGATATTGGCGGGCAGCGCTTCCTTCGTTAATCTCGACAGAGGCACCAAGTCTGGCGACCAGCCTGAGCGTGGTTTGGCAAAGCCTTCCTGCCGGTACACCCAACTGATAAAAGCTGCGCAGTAAGGGTAACGGCCCTTCAGCTTCACTGCCGCAAGGTATTCCGCAATCCTTTTGCCGTCGTTGTTGTTGGTCAGTTCCCTTACGCCCATTTCATGCTGCGCAATCTGCAGCAGTCTTTGCCGGCAGATCTCATTCGCTAACAGATGGCGATCAAACAGGCTAAAGCTGCCAGTAAGACCAAAGCAAAAGATAGCCAGTAAAATACGAGCTGTTGCCATAGCGTAACTACTTTAAAGTGTGAAACCATCTGTGAGAGCGGAGGCAGGCCGATCAGTTGCCAGTGCCGGTTAAGCAGCCACCAGCATATCGCCATGATCATTAAAAATGTGATCAGGCTTAAGATCACCATCAGCCACTGGCTTTGGTCTGGCGCTACGGCCGTTGGGTCAATTTGGTGTATCATGGTTGCAGGAATAAACCATATCGACAGCAGTAAAAGAAATATCAGCCAAGGCTTCCAGTTTTTAAAACTGCCGCTGAGAGCTGATGCCGACATTCTTAGCGGGGCAATCCTAAGCAATTTCGCTGCCGCCCGTCTCGCCTTAAAGTTTGTTGCAGGGTCTGGTAATACCCTCATCGTTGATGTAGTCATTTTAGTAATATTAAGATGAATAATTGGAGAATTAAAAACCCGGCAGGCAGTTACCTGCCGGGATGAAGATTACGGAAGGACGATAAACTGTCCCAGGTATTCACTCATTGACACCTCTTTCACAGACTTAGAAGTGAAGAACATGTACGCGTGACAAGTATCGCCTTTAAAGAAGTAAGGGAGCTCCAAGTCATGCTTCAGGGCAGACCTTAGTGCTAAACCTCCATAAGACATGAACCTTTTCCTGCTTACGTTGTAAATGAGAACGCTCAGGCGGTCATCAGGACTTGTTTTCGTACTGGCATTTCTGCCAGGATTTATCTGCCAGGATACCTTCAAAACCGCATCCTCAGCAGCAACAGCTGTTGGCGCAAAGCCAGTGTCAATTTCGCCTGCACCTATAGGGTTGCTCAGCATAATCTTACTGAAATCGAGCTCGTAATCAGGATAGGTCCCGGTGACAGCATTCTCCAGGTTGTACTGCACCGCAGCATTCATTGGTGTCATACCAGTTTTCTGATACTGATAACCGATCTTGATGATATCACCAAGGCCTCTAAAGAAACTGGTGACCAGGCCAAATTTTGAGCGCTGTTCGTTCTGCACTTCAGTTCCTGGTTTCTTAGATTTAGTAGGTGTCTTTCTGCCTACTAATTTGCCGCGCCAGCTGGCTACGACTACCTGACCGGTTTTTCCTTTGAAGGTACCGATCTGACCTGCTTCTACTTTTGACATAATTCAAAAAATTAAATTGTTAAAAAATCTGTTAATTCAAGTTCGCTTGCTACCGGTAGCTGTTACACTTGATACAAACGTACAACGAGATTTTATAACTATCTAATTTTCAGAGCCAAATGACCGCAGATGACCGTAGATGACCGCGTCTCTAAAGATTTTCTGCCTTTTTTAACCCACAGTTTTTTCTTAAGATCTGTATCCCAGCCCTAATCCGGCTTTTGACTGTTCCCAGCGGAAGGCCCAGCATAACACTAATTTCCATATGGGTATATCCAGTACTATACAAATACAACAGTTGCTCAAATGGCTTCGCAAGGTCCTGAAGAAGAGCCCGTACATCCGACTGATCCATGTTGATATAAACTCGTTGGTGATGGACTGTTTCCAGCAAGCCGGGCTCCAGCTGTGCCATACACTTATACATCCTGTAAGACTTTGATTTTATCTGATCCAATGCTGCATGTACGCATATTGTTCTCATCCAGGTGTAGAGCGAACCCTTACTGGGATTATAATTTGGCAGCCCTATCCATATTTTGATAAAAGCATCCTGGAGCACGTCTTCTGCCAGTTCAGTAGTAGCAATTTTATTTCTGATCACGTTAAAAAGTGACTGAGCGTATGAACGGTAAATCAGGTGAAATGATTCACGATTGTATAAGATTTCCATAGAATGATGAGTTGAGATGGTAAAAAATAAACTGCTATCACCTGCGCTTTTTGATGCGCAGCCTTCCGGTCACAAATGCCTCTTCAATGTAGTCTGCAGCGAAATATGGTGATGCACCGATATATTTTGTAGGCTCAATTTTTTTATCCTGCACCCACCTTCGCACTTGCCTCGTTTGTACTAAACAGCGGTCGGCCAGTTGCTGGGCAGATAATAAGTTCTGCTGAGGACTTACTAACTCAATAGATGGATCCTTATCACGCTGCAGGAGCTTATAGATCTGCTGGACCAGGAAGATGAGAAAATCGATTTTTTCGAAGAGCTTTTTCATAATTCAGAGGGCAAAGAGATGAGCTGATAGTCACCATAGGAATTCACCTGTGTAGTGAGTTGTAGATATACCTCGTTTATTTGCTGCAATAAAGGCAATATACGTATGAACTATAACCGGTTCCGGGTATTTGACCATTCGCAGGAAATCAGAACCTTCCTGTCTTCTGGCCCCATCAGGATCAAAAAATGCGTATTTTTTTTCAGGGCAGTAAGCCAGCATCATTACTCTGTCATTGGGATGCATACCCCTGAGCATAATTTTGCTGTCCCATTTGAAAGTGATCCCTTCTGGTCCCAGCTCAGTTGAAGCCTCTGTATTTACAGGCATTTTTCCCTTACTAAAAACAGCTTTGGGATAATCGATTTCTATGTTTGGATACTCACCTTTGATAGCATTAAAGTAATTTTCTGATACAGACTTGTTGTAGGGATACATCGTTGTGTTCTCTGCCTCCAGGGCGAAACCTATTTTGATAAAGTTTTTTACGGGTCTTAGGAGGTTTGCAATGAGCCTGGTAATCTGTCGGATTGCAAATTGTAAAACAGTTGCCTTTTTGGTATTGATGCCGATTGTGCGGGTCACCCATTGTCCTTTCAGCCAATATGAAACAGTTTTACCTATTTTACCTATTGCCGGACCCATTTTCTTTTTTGACGTTGCCATATTTATATAGTTTTGAGAATGTCCTTATTTGGTTCGTATCTCGTTCTATGTCGGGATATCCTTCGGAAATGTTTGGTGTATAGTTGGTATATCCATTTGATATACCAACTATACGCCAAACATTAAGAAACTATACCCCAGCATTATAGCAATACAAACCAAAACACGAACGATACACGAACAAAGTAATATCAATTTCTATTTTCCACGAGAATCAGAATACTGATTAAGATTAAAATCCTTGCAAATCGAATCAATCATTGCATTAAGATGCCTCACCGCCTCCCTGGCATGTTCTGCACCGGCATCATTTTTACGGTTTTTCAATGACCTGATGGAAAGATGTCCCGAGCTGGTCTTAGTACCCAGATTTGCTGAAATCCAGACATACATATCGTTAAAATTTTCACACAATAAACTTTGGGTAGTTTTTGCGGCATTAAGAATAATTACCAGTACCCTGCTACTCATATTGGCCTTAACAAGGGGGCTTTTATCAAACTTTAAAAATCTACGCTGTGCTCTTTTGATCGCATCTGCATCATATTCCATTTTTGTGACCAGCAGTTCGTTAATCACTATTTTGAGGCTTTTGTCTGAAGCATCAAATGATAAAGTTTTGTGCTGAGGCATCTTTGCTATGGTGGTTAAACGCTCAAAGTTAAGATCCTGAGCATTACGCTTTGAACTTTCCAATTGCATCTGAGTATTGAAAACACCACTGCAATAACTGATAAAAGCATAGGCATTAAAATTGATATGATAAAGCTCTTCCATCAATCTTGTCTCCAAAAATTCAGTCGAATCTGTGGCAATAATCTCCTGCAATTTACGAATGAATCCTACATAATATTGTAATTCTGAAAGGGTTCTGATGATATACCCATTTAGTGAGAGATAATCCTCTATAATTTTTGCGATAGCAGAAGCCGGTGCAATTTGCCTGAGCTGATATTTGCATGTCTCAATCAGATTTTTACAGGTATCAAGCTTGCTCAACAGATACCGCTCAGGTAAGATCGTATGTGGATTAAGGTGGGTATGAAATTCAGTATACAGGAAATCAATAAGGCAATTGATCACCACAGTGCTAACGTCATCAGGCACTGCATTTCGGTCCAGCTCTTTGCTCAATAATATGAGCTCTCGCATGATATAATTTACAGTTGTAGCGATATAGAGGTTACCATCGTTTAAGCTATAAATTTTCTGTTCCAGTTCAAGCTGTAAATTTTTTAACTCTCGTTCTAACTCTGATTTAAGTTCAGCAGAGCTGGAAAATACTTTTGCAACCATCTCATCGTTAATGGTACTACGGATTAAGTAACTCAGGTCTTGTAAGATTTTGTTCATATCAAGTGATATTTGGTTAAATAATAGTTTACATCTCAAGAAAAGGTAATTATAACTCAAAGCTATAAATAAACAAATATTAAATGCAAAAGAAATTTCATATTTTTTTTGACACATCAAAATTAAGTTTAAACATACATAAATAGTACATTTTATCAAAAAGTTGACACTAACGACACACGAGGACACTTGACATTGTGCTCAAAAAGAGTTTTTTTTGAGCAAAAAAGCTCATGCAGGATAGTCAGTTGATTAAATATCTGGAATCAGTTTCGACGGTAAGTAACGATTTAAAACAGCATCTCAGAGAACATGTATTTGTTCAGTTTTTTTCCAAAGGCGATCGAATGCCCTACTTACCTCCAATTTCAAATACAGTCTATTTTGTGGATGAGGGACTTTTATGTGGTACTAAAGATGGAGTTAAGGAACGGACTATATTATGGTTCTGCGCTAAGGACAGTTTGATTGTTCCGGCTATGCTGTCAGTTCACAAAAAATATACTGAGCGTTTTGAGATCCTCATGCCCACGGTGCTGTCAGGCATAGATATTCAATATATTATCACTTATACGGATGTCTATCCAGAATTGAAAAAAATCGGGATGATCATTCTGGACCAATATATCAGTGATCTGCATAGCCGTGAATTACTCCTTCGGTTGCCTGCAGAAGAACGTTTCGAAACTTGTTATATAGAAAATCCACAATATTTTGTTGACAGCAACAACAGTTATCTGGCCTCATATCTAAGATTGTCAGACAGGCAATTTGCACGATTGAAAAAGAAGTTCTTCAGATCCGGATCCTGAGTTCATGATGACGCACTTTCATGCTTCGATGCCGACGATATAGGTCATTATATAAAATGTCTTTATTCTGGTCAATCACACTGCCGATTTCTTCTACTACTGCTGATAAGGCTTTCGCTTCAGCATACCATTTCTGATCAATCTTGAGAACCACGCCAACCTCAGTATCGTTCCAGCCGATGAGATACTCATAGTTAGAATGATATAAAGGACAAATTACAATTTTTGTAAAGGCACCCCGGATTTTCCCACTTGACAATGTATGTTCCAGCATATAATAGTTAAGGTAAAATTATAAAGAAGGTTTAGAAATGCCATTCAGAAGTGTAACTTTTACACCTTTTAGTGTAGTATACCACCTTTGCCCGTATATTATTTCATGTAGACAGACATTTGTCACATATTAAAAAGACAAACTGCCAAGTAAATAATGCCATATCTACCACAATTTTCCGCCAAAAAGATAGCCTGAAAAATCAAGATCATCCTGAGATTTATGTTGAAACAAACTTGTATCAACATAAGCCAGATATAACCTATGGAAGATCAATCAGGATCACTTAGAAAGTTAATATTACCGGGTCAATTGCTCAAGAGACATCTAATTACCGGCATTATCAAAGAACATGAGAAAGGAAACGTTTATACTGCGCTCCGTTTCAGGTATTTATTTAAACGTGTGCCAGTAGTAATTAAGGAGGCTAACGTATCATTGCCCCCGGATTACTTTGGCCGTACCATGCGGGACAAGCTTCATTGGCAAAAGGACATTCAGCAATGTGTATCTAAAAAAGTATCGGTCCCAAAAGTTAAAGGCTATTTTAATGATAATGGCAGTTCTTATCTGGTGCTGCAGTATATTGAAGGGATCACATTGACGAAATATCTGCACACTGTTTTCAAAGATAGGATATGGTATGATCTTACAGCAGAGGAGCGGTCATCTATCTTAAAAATCATTTTTCAATTAGTCAATGAACTGGAGAAACTTCATGATCTTGGATATGTACACAGGGATATTACCCCTGAAAACCTACTTATAACCCCTCAAGGAAAATTATATATCCTTGATTTTGAATTGGCTTATGCGATCATACCAGATTATCCCTCACCACCTTTTTCACTAGGAACTATGGGTTTTATGCCACCCGAGCAGGTCCAGAGATTAAGACCTACCGTAGCAGAAGATATTTATGCCTTTGGCAATATTCTGCTCGCGGCATTAACAAACTACCCGCCATTAAAATTCGACCAGCAACGAAGTTATTGTATTGACAAGGCACTGCATTTATTTGGACTGAACCGGAGGTTAGTAAACATCATCTCAGGATGTTTACAAGAGGATAAGAATGACCGACTATTACTTTCTGAAATCAGGGTGATGCTTGATGAGATAATTATGGACGGCAATAGTACAACAGACAATGAGGAGCTAAAAGAGCAGATCAAGCCGAATTACTCAGATGTAGAACATATGATTACGAGTTACTTCAGATTGCTGATCAGTAAGCACTTTAATGAAACCACTGATCCGTACAATACCGATGCCCACACTGGGCTTGCTCATTCACTACACAGTATTGTATACGTCATTTCCGTATATGGCAGAGACAATATGCTGGGCACAGCATTATCATATTTTAAAAAATTGATAAAAAAAAGACCGGGGAGTGTGTATATGGGGTATAGCGAAAGACAACCTGGCCTTTTTTGCGGGGATGCCGGTTATGCCCTCGTACAATGCTGCGAACACCAATTGGGGTTTATAGAAATCCGTAAACCACTTCCCCAGAGTTATTTACGGCTAAGAAATATAGCAGACTGCCTGGATTTAGCGAATGGCGTTGCAGGACAGGCCCTGGCTACACTGATGTTGCTGCAGCAGCCAGGTAATGAACTGCTGGAGAAATACTTCAAAGTGATGTTGCAGACTATACTGGATCAACAAGCTGCGGATGGCTCCTGGCCTCTTGATCAGTTACGGCTGGCCGATGGGATCTCGGGAATACTGCATTTTCTGCTAAAGTACAATCAGCTACGCCCTGATGAGTCAGTGATTGAGCCAATCTGGAATGGCCTTGATTTTTTAATGCAGAAATACAAGCAGCAGCAGGCAACAGAATCAGACAACGCCACTGCAGATTTTTCTCTGATAGGTGGCAGTACAGGTATCGCTCTGGTATTTCTACAAGCTTACGAGCAGTATATGAATCCAGAGTATCTTGAGTTGGCAGAAGATATATTGAGCAGAATTAATCCAAAGCCCGGTAATTATGACTTTAGTCTAGAATCTGGACTGGCGGGTCTGGGATTGGTTTACGTAGAAGCCGCACGGATCACAAGGAATATTATTTGGGAAGAAGGGGCTGTATGGATTTATCACCTGTTTGAAGCCGTGCGGATAGAAAATAAGGATTACAACCGGTATTGGAATCCTAAGGGTTTAAGCGGACATGATATCGGACTGTTTTCCGGTAATGCCGGGATTTTATATTTCCTGATCAAACTTCAGGCGTATCTGGATCCTGATAATCCTTCTATTACTGCGTTCACTATATTTTAACAACAGTCATGAAAGCTCTTATTCAAAAAATACGGAAACCATCATTATCAATGAAGAATAAAACTATCATTGTTGACATCATTGGGTATCTGTTTGTCCTGCTGTTTTTGTATACCGCAGCCAACAAAATCTGGAGGTTT